>Ga0310840_100078_pt1 | contig 122277 bp, 109 predicted proteins | sample SM_ome_8_FD_201304 | JGI IMG/M metagenome (GOLD analysis project Ga0310840, IMG submission 201304) | Sorghum-adapted microbial communities enriched on stacked mutant (SM) sorghum from Joint BioEnergy Institute, Emeryville, California... ...
CCAAGGCTACGGCTACCGGTCAGCCAACGCGCTCATCGCCATGACCATGCTCAAACGCGGAGGATTATGCCCACCCCTCCCCAGACGAACATGAAATCCGACCCACGAGAACGGCAGTAGATCCCATTTTCGTCGGCACGTCACGGCGGCGATCGGGCTGCTGCGGGCACGACGCCAGGAGGCCGCACGATCAATCGTCCATATCGGACGACGGCGGTGCGCCGCACTGGACGCAGTGCTGCTGGTACGAGTAGGAGCTTCGACCAAACTCGGATAGGACCAACGAAAACGTGGCTGTGCAGATCGTGAGCCGCGAATGAGAATCATTGACACTATCCGAGCTGCGTGCAAAGCTGTCCAGCATTTCAAGGTGACAGGGATGCTGCAACCGTGTGCCTCCTCCACGCGACGCGGTAAGGAGAAGAGATGTCTCCACAGCGGTTCTCGCGCCCCGTGAACAGCCCGTCGAAGCCTCGGCGATCGGCCTGGGGCAGGTTCTCAGGAAGCCGTCGCACCGCATGCGTCGCCGCTACTGCGGTTGCGGCCATGGTGCTGGCCGCCTGTACGACGACAGGTGAGCCCGGTGCGGAGGGCGGCACGTTCACGATCGCGATCGGTGTCGACCTCGACACGCTGGATCCGGCTCAGCAGACCACGACCACGGTGCAGAACGTCATCGACTACGCGCTCGAAACCCTGACGGAGCTCGACAAGGATGGCAAGACGACCCCTGGGCTCGCCACGGATTGGGAGATCTCGGAGTCGGGCACGGAGGTTACCCTGCACCTTCGCGAGGGAGTGACGTTCCACGACGGGACGCCCTTCAACGCCGAGGCCGTGAAGTTCAACCTGGACCGTATCCGGGATCCCAAGGTCAAGGTTCCGATCGGTGGCGCTTTCGCTGTGATCGACAGCGTGGAGGCCGTGGACGAGTTGACCGTGCGCCTGAACCTGAAGTACCCCGACCCGGCCCTCATCAGGAACCTGGCGATCACGACGTCGGCCATCATCTCTCCGACGTCGGCGACCAAGGACGGAAACACGTACGAGAACATCGTCAAGCCGGTCGGGACGGGACCCTACGTATTCAAGAGCTTCACGAAGGGTGACAAGGCGGTCTTCGAGAAGTACGGCGACTACTGGGGTCAGAAGCCCTTCTACGACACGGTTGAGTTCGTCATCATTCCTGAGGGCAACTCTCGCGAGGCCGCGTTGCGCTCTGGTGAGGCGGACCTGATCATGAATCCGCCCGTCACCGACATCGAGGCGCTGGAGAACGATCCGTCGATCGAGGTCCTGAAGGCGCCCAGTGACCGTGCGATCTTCGTGGCGTTCAACACCTCGAAGGCGCCTTTCGACAACGTCAACGTGCGCCGCGCGCTCAACTACGCCGTCGACAAGAAGAGCATCGCCAAGAACGTTCTCTTCGACACCGTCGACGTCATGGACTCCCCGCTCGCGAAGAGCCTGGACGGATACTGCAGTGTCGATACCTACGACTACGATCCGCAGAAGGCCAAGCAACTGCTCGCCGACGCCGGAGTAGCGAACCTGTCCGTCACGCTCGGTACTCCGAGCGGGCGTTACCTCCAGGACAAGCAGGCTGCCCAGGCCATCGCCGCCAACCTCGCCGAGGTGGGAGTCGATGCCCAGGTCAGGACGACCGACTGGCCGTCGTACGTCTCGGCGATCCAGGAGAAGGACGGCCCCTACGACATGCACCTGCTCGGGTGGGCCCCTGGGGCGCTTGACGCTCCCACGCAGTTCCAGATGTTCCAGAAGGCCCAATGGCCCCCCAACGGACTCGCGACCGCCTTCTACACCAACGAGTCGGTGGAGTCCCTGATCGAGATCGGCAACCGGGCGCTGGACGAGAAGCAGCGCTCCGACCTCTACTGCCAGGCGCAACAGCAGATCTGGAACGACGCGCCCTGGTTGTTCCTGTGGAGCCAGACCTTGATCCTCGCCTACTCCAGCGACGTCCAGGGCGTCTCCTACGTTCCGAATGAGAAGTTCGACACCATCTACGCACGCCCGAAGTCGTAGCCACGAGGGACGATGCCGGCTGAGTGTTGAGGTTAGGCGGTCGTGACGGGGCTGTTGACGTACCTGGTGAAGCGTTTGGTCGCGTCGGTCGTCACACTGCTGGGTGTCGTCTTCGTGCTCGTGGTCGCCGTTCAGTTCCTGCCCGGCGATCCCGCACGCGTGATCGCCGGGCTGCGGGCGACCCCCGAACAGGTCCAGAGGATCCGTGAGGAGATGGGCCTGGACGACTCCGTGTTCGTGCAGTACTGGCGCTTTCTGGAGAACCTCGCGCACGGCAACCTCGGCGTCTCGGCACGAACCGGCGACAGTGTCGCCTCGGAGATCTGGGCGAGACTGCCGTACACACTGGAGCTCGCCTTCTTCGGCACCCTGATCGGTGCTGTCGCCGGGATCACGCTGGGGGTCGTCGCGGCGATTCACAAGGACAAGTGGACGGACAGCATCGTCTCCATGATCGGTGTCATGGGCATCTCCACACCGGTGTACTGGCTGGGCATCCTGCTGATCATGTTGTTCGCGGTGACGCTCAAGGTGCTGCCCGCATCCGGAGCCTCGACCCCGCAGAGCCTGGTCCTGCCCTCGGTGACCGTCGGTGTCTTCTCGATGGCGATCGTGGCCCGGATGACGCGGTCAACCATGATCGAGGAACTGGGCCAGGACTATGTCCGCACGGTGCGCGCCAAGGGCGCGGCGGAGCGCCTGGTCATCTACAAGCACGCTCTCCGCAACGCGTTCGTCCCCATCCTCACGGTCATCGGGCTCCAGTTCGGGACGCTTCTTGGTGGAGCGGTGCTGACCGAGACGGTGTTTGCGTGGCCGGGGATCGGGCGACTCCTCGTCGACTCGATCAGCGCCCGCGACTTCCCGATGGTGCAGGGCATCATCTTCGTATTCGCCGCGATGTTCATCGTCGTGAACGTGGTCACCGATCTGCTCTACACCGTTGTCGATCCAAGGGTGAGGCTCTATGGCTGACCTGGTTGTGCCCGAAGGAGACAACGCCGTCGCGGCGCCAGGCGACCCGTCACGGCTGCGTGGTCTGCGCACGCTGCTACGCAACAAGTCCGCGGTCATCGGCATCGCGATCCTGCTGCTCTTCACCTTCCTGGCCGTGGCCGCCCCGCTGCTGACGCCCTACGATCCGGCGAAGCAGGCGCTGGAGTCCGCTTTCCAACGCCCCTCGGCCGCGCACCCCCTCGGCACGGACAACCTCGGTAGGGACATCCTCGCCCGCATCATGTACGGCGGCCGGTACACCCTGATGATCGGCATCCTGGCGGTTTCGCTGGCGACCGTCGTCGGCGTGCCGCTGGGGCTCGTCTCCGGATACTTCGGCGGCTGGGTCGACATGGTGATCCAACGGGTCGCGGACATCATGCTGTCGTTCAACCCGTTCCTGCTGGCGCTGTTGCTCGTCGCGGTGCTCGGGGTTGGACTTCAGAGCGTCATCATCGCTGCCGGGATCGGCGTGGTCCCGCAGTTCATCCGTCTCGCGCGGGGGCAGGCACTCGCAGTACGCGAGGAGATCTACGTGCAGGCCGCCGACTCCTTCGGCGCCTCCAGGGCCAGCATCCTGTGGCGTCACATCGCCCGGAATTCGCTGACCCCTATCGTCGTGTTCGCGACGCTCAACATCGGGCTGACGATCCTGATCGCCGCCGGCCTCGGATTCCTGGGCCTGGGAGTCCAGCCCCCGGCCTCGGAATGGGGAACGATGCTGGGTGAGGGCCGGGAGTACATCTTCTATGCGGCGTACACCTCGGCCTTCCCTGGCCTTGCGATTTTCCTGGTAGTTCTCGGATTCAACCTTGCCGGGGACGGGCTACGGGATGCCCTGGACCCGAGCCTGCGGGCATGAACGGGGATTGGCCGTGACTGAGCCCGTGCTGTCCATCAGGGATCTGTCCGTGTCGTTCCGTACGCACACCGGCGTGGTGCGGGCGGTCGACAAGGTGAGTTTCGACGTGTACCCGGGGGAGACGCTGGGTGTGGTGGGGGAGTCGGGGTCGGGCAAGAGCGTGACCATGCTGTCGCTGCTCGGCCTGATCCCACCGACCGCCCGGTTCGACATCTCGGGTCAGGCGCTCTTCAAGGGGCGCGACCTGTTGCAGCTTCCGCCAAAGGAACTGCGTGAGATCCGCGGGCGTGACATCGCCCTCGTGCCGCAGGACCCGATGACCTGCCTGGATCCGCTGTTCACCGTAGGGAATCAGGTAGGTGAGGCGGTCCGCGCCCATCAGCGGATGCCCAAGCGAGCGCTGCGTCGGCGGGTAGTGGAGTTGCTCGGTCTGGTCGGTTTTCCGCAGCCCGAGCGCCAATATGATCGGTATCCGCATCAGTACTCCGGCGGCATGCGGCAGCGTGCCATGATCGCGATGGGCATCGCCAACGACCCATCGTTGATCATTGCTGACGAACCGACCACCGCGCTCGACGTCACCATCCAGGCCCAGATCATGGAGGTCCTGAAGGCTGCTCAGCGTGAGGCGCACGCGAGTCTTGTGCTGATCACCCACGACCTCGGGCTGATCGCCGAGATGGCCGACCGCGTGGTGGTCATGTACGCCGGCCACGTGGTCGAGGCCGGACGTGTCGAGACGATCTTCCAAGAGCCCCGCCATCCCTACACCCTCGGGCTGATGGGCAGCCTGCCGCAGGCAGGAGGGAACGACAGGTGGCTGAGGCCCATCCCGGGAACTCCGCCCGACCCGATGCGGCCTCCGCCCGGCTGCCCGTTCCATCCGCGGTGCCTGCTGGCCCGTGGCCGCGGCATCTGTCGCACGGCTCTTCCGGCCTTGGAGCAGATCGGCATGGCTGATCACCTGTCGGCGTGTCACTTCCGGGACGAGGTCGCCCAGGAAACTCCCACACTGCTGAGCCAGGCAGCGGAGATCACATGACCGGAACGCAACGGAAGCCGCCGCCGGCCGATCGGCCCGGGGATGCGCCGATTCTGCGTGTCGAGCATCTGGTGAAGCATTTTCCGGTGACGCGGGGCCCACTGCGTAGGCAGGTCGGGGTCGTGCGCGCCGTCGACGGCGTGAGCCTCGAGCTTCATGCCGGCCAGACTCTCGGCGTCGTCGGTGAGTCCGGTTGCGGGAAGACCACACTGGGACGCACGGCGATCAGGCTCCTCGACCCGACGAGCGGGCGTATCGAGCTCATGGGCCGCGACATTACGAACCTGAAGCGTCACGAGCTGCGCCCGATACGCCGTCAGGTCCAGATGGTCTTCCAGGATCCCTTTGCCTCACTCGACCCGCGCATGACCGTGCGAGAGCTCATCGCCGAGCCGTTGCGCGTCCACGGGCTGCTTCGGGCGAGCGGCGGCCGGGAACGGATCGCCGAGCTGATGGCACTCGTCGGGCTCAACCCACAACACGACACGAGATACCCCCACGAGTTCTCCGGAGGGCAACGTCAGCGCATCGGTATCGCCCGAGCACTGGCCCTCAACCCCAGGCTGCTGATCCTCGACGAACCCGTGTCCGCGCTCGACGTGTCGATCCAGGCCCAGGTGATCAACCTGCTGCGCAAGCTGCAGGACGAACTCGGGCTTGCCTACCTGTTCATCGGGCACGACCTGACCGTCGTCCGCCACATCTCCGACTGGGTCGCGGTGATGTACCTCGGCAAGATCATCGAGTCCGGTACACGCGACCAGGTGTATGGCCTCCCCAGCCACCCGTACACCCAGGCTCTCCTGTCGGCCGCTCCGCTTCCCGATCCGTCGTTGCGGGGCAAGCGAGAGCGGATCGTGCTCGAGGGTGATGTGCCAAGCCCGGTCAATCCGCCCTCCGGTTGCCGCTTCCGGACCCGCTGCTGGAAGGCCCAGGACATCTGCGCGATCGAGGAGCCGGCGCTTGTCGTCCGGGGTCAGTCGCACCCGGTGGCCTGTCACTTCGCCGAGGCCGACCCACGAGTGGCGTTGTCCACCAGACCGCCCCTCGACACCGCCACCACCCGGATGCGAAGCAGACCATGACGTCACGTGTCGCTGCACGGCCGGGCGCCGGCGCATAGGAGTTCTGCGGCAGCCTGGCACGGAGCCAGTGGGGACATGCGTGGTTTCAGATGGAGGAGCGTCGATGAGGAAGAGCATCCCGTTGAGCGCGATCCAGTCGGACCGGGCCGCCGGTGTGCTGCTGGCCGCGGCGTGCGGTGACGCGCTCGGCGTGCCGTACGAGTTCCAACCGCGGCTGCGGGCCGACGAGCAGCCCGAGATGCGTGGCGGCGGGCTCGGACCGTACGCCCCCGGTGAGTACAGCGACGACACACAGATGGCGGTGTGCATCGCGCAGGTGACCGCCACCGGGGCCGACCTACGCGACGCCGACGCCCTCGACCGCGTCGCCGGCGCCTTCCTGCGCTGGCGGCGGGAGGGGGCCAGCGACATCGGGATCCAGACCCGGCAGGTCCTCGACGCCGTGTCGCACGTGGCGGAGACGGGCCTCGCCGCGGCGATGCGCGACGCGGCCAGGCGGCTGCACGAGCGCACCGGCCGCAGCGCGGGCAACGGGTCGCTGATGCGCACCGCGCCCGTCGCGCTGGCCTACCTCGGTGAGCCGGAGGCGCTCGCCGAAGCCGCCCGCGCGGTCAGCGAGCTGACCCATCACGACCCGCTCGCCGGGGACGCGTGCGTGCTGTGGTGCGCGGGGATCCGCCGGGCGGTTCTCGACGGGACCTTCGACGGGGTGCGCGAAGGCCTGGACCTGCTGCCGGCGAAGCGCCGCGACCAGTGGTCGACCTGGCTGACCGAGGCCGAGTCCGAGCCGCCGCAGCGCTTCCAGCCCAACGGGTTCGTGGTCGCCGCGCTACAGGCCGCGTGGTCGGCGATCACCCACACCGAGGTCCCGGACCACGATCCGCGCCGCGGCAGCTTCCCGTGCCAGCATCTGCAGCACGCCCTGACAGCGGCGGTGCGCAGCGGCGAGGACACCGACACGGTGGCGGCGGTCGCCGGGGCGCTGCTCGGCGCCCGGTGGGGCTGCTCCGCGGTACCCCTCGCCTGGCAGCGCGTCGTGCACGGCTGGCCCGCGCTCCGCGCCGCGGACCTGATCCGGCTGGCCCTGCTGACCGCGCGCGGCGGCCGGACCGACCCCGACGGCTGGCCGGGGTGCGCCCGCGCCCCGCGACCGCTGGTCGGGCCGCTTGCCCTGGAGCATCCGCACGACCGCGGGGTGATCCTCGGCAACCTCCACACCGACCCGGTCGCGGCGGGCGCGGACGCGGTGGTCTCCCTGTGCCGCGTCGGCACCGACGACTTCGGCGGCATCGCCCCAGCCGACCGGGTGTCCGCGTGGCTGGTCGACCAGCCCGGCGCCAACGCCCACCCGCACTTCGTCGTCGACCAGGCCGCTCGGATGGTCGTGCAGCTGCGCCAGGAGGGCCGCGTCGTCCTGCTGCACTGCGCCGCAGGGCAGAGCCGCACCCCGGCGGTCGCCGCCCGGTACACGACCCTGACCACTGGGCTTCCGGCGGACACGGCGCTCGCCGAGCTGCGCAAGCTGCTCGACACGCACGGCTGGACCCTCAATCCCGAGCTGCGGCGGGTCGTCGAGGAGCTGTGACGGGTCAGCGGATCGCGGGCAGACGTTGGGTCTGCCGGAGCACCTCCCGGAACAGGTCGCCCTTCTCGGCCAGCCGTCGCGGCATGGTGCGGATGGTGAAGCGGTCCGGGGTCAGCGTCGGGTCGTCCAGCTCGTCCCACTCGATTGGCGCGGACACGGGTGCGCCGGGCGCGGGGCGCGGGCTGTACGGCGCGACGAGGGTCTTGTTGATGGCGTTCTGGGTGTAGTCGAGGCGGGCCCGGCCGCCGCGTTCCCTCTTCTGCCACTTCCAGCTGACCAGCTCCGGCACGGTCGCGCCGACGGCCTTCGACAGCGCCTCCACCCAGGCGCGTGTCTCCTCGAAGTCGGGGCCGGGCGCGACCGGCACCCAGATCTGGATGCCGCGTCGGCCGGTGAGCTTCGGACGGGCGGTGACGCCGAGGTGTTCCAGCGCGGTGCGGTGCAGGCGCGCCAGCACCAGCACGTCGTCCCAGCCGGTCTTCTCGCCGGGGTCGAGGTCGATGAGCGCGTAGGTGGGCCGGTCCGGGCGGTCGGTCCGCGAGGTCCAGGCGTGCCACTCCAGCGCGGCGAAGTTCGCCGCCCAGATCAGCGCGGCCGGCTCGTCGACCACGAGATAGGTGCGCGTCTCGCCCGGGCCGGCCTGCGGGTTGTCCCAGCGCGGCAGCCACTCCGGGGCGTGGCTGGGCAGCTGCTTGTGCCAGAAGCCCTTCGCCCCCGCGCCGTTCGGGTAGCGGTGCAGGTTCAGCGCCCGCTCGGTCAGGTACGGCAGCAGCGTCGGGGCGATCTGGGCCGTGTAGCGCAGCAGCTCCCGCTTGGTGACCGGCTTGTCGCGGCCCCGCGGCGGGAAGAGCACCTTGTCGAGGTTCGTGACCCTCAGCTCCCGGCCGAAGACGTGCCAGCGCCCCGAGCCGGGCAGGGCGTCCAGCTCCGCCAGCTCGTCGTCGGTGACCGGGGGCGCCTTGAGCGCGATCGCCGCTTCGGCCGCCGGCCGGTCCGACCGCCAGAGCCGTTCGGGGTCGGCCTTCACCTCCTCGTTGGTCCGTCCGGACAGGACGGAGCGCGGGTGGTCCTCGGGGTCCCAGCCCTCGACGGCGTACTCGTCACGCTTGTGCAGCAGCAGCCACTCCTCCTTGCCGGAGGCATCGGTTCTGGTGCGGACCAGTACAAACCGGCCGCGCAGCTTCTCGCCGTGCAGGTCGACGTGCAGCTCACCGTCGGCCACGGCGCGGCCAGGGTCGCCGTCCTTGCTCAGCCGCCACGTCCCGGTGTCCCAGACGATGACGTCCCCGCCGCCGTACTCGCCGGCCGGGATCACGCCCTCGAAATCGATGTACTCGAGGGGGTGGTCCTCGACGTGGAACGCCGCTCGGCGCACCTTCGGGTCGAGCGTGGGGCCCTTCGGCACCGCCCAGCTCACCAGCACACCGTCGATCTCCAGCCGGAAGTCGTAGTGCAGCCGACGGGCGCGGTGCCGCTGCACGACGAAGCGCGGGGCACCGTCGCCGCGTGCCGGCTGCGCGTCACCGGACGGCTCCGGCGTGCGGGCGAAGTCCCGCTTCCGCCGATAGGGCGCAAGCTTCTCGCGCGGCGCACGCCGCGTGCGAGCCGGTGCCACCCGTCGGAACTACCCGCCGGTCGGGCACCTGAAACGGCCGTCGACCGTGGCGGCCCGGCTACCGGCACGGCACGGAAGGATCCACGGGGCGGGTACGGCGGAAGCGGCGGTGCGCCGACGTCACGGCCGTGAGGCAGATCGGGATCAGCGCCAGCACGAGCGGGATGAGCAGCGGCCACAAGACCACCAGGACCGGGCTGACGGCGCCCAGCGCGACGCGGACGTAGCCCTCGACCCTGGATGCCGACGGGCCGCCGAACGCTCCCGCCCGGATCAGGTCGCGCGGTACGTCGACGGACAGCGCACCGTCGGGAAGGTCCACGAGTCGGGTCTGCCCGCCACCGGGGTGCAGCGCGAGCAGTTCGACGTTGCGCACGATGCTCCATTCCGTCCCGTCCCACGTGGCGCGCAGCGGTCCGTTGTGGACGCCATCCCGGGCGTCGTGGCGGGTCACGACCGCGTCGCCGTCGTCCTGCCAACCGAGCAGCTGCGCTCCGACGCCGACGATGCCGTCCAGCCGTGGGCCGTCCACCCGGGCGCCGCTGTCCGCATCGACGTAGCGGACGTGGTGCACGCGGGCATTGAGGGCACGGGTGTCGCAGTCGGTTTCGCAACCGGCCATGTCGAGCACGGCGACGGTGCGGTTGTCGGGCAACCACGCCCCGACGCCCGCGAGCCTCGTGCGGGTGCCGAGGTCCAGCAGCTCGCGCTGCGAGCCGTCACGCAGGTCGATCACGTGGAGCGTGTCGTCGGCCTGCACGGCGATCCGTTCGCCGTCGGGTGCGAAGGCCACGCCCCGCATCCGCTGGTCGCCGATGAGCATCAGGTCGCGTACGGTCCCCGAGTCCAGGTCCAGCAGGCGGAGCTGGCGGCTGTCGTGGTGCCACAGCAACAGGTGCCGGCCGTCCGGCGCCCACGTGCCGACCGGTGTGCCGCCCCGGTACCTGCGTACCTCGCCGGTCGACAGGTCGAGCACCGCCACGACATCGCCTTCGCTCCAGCCGGCGCCCTCCATCATGGTGGTCCCGGCCACATACCGGCCGTCCGGCGAGAGCGTCAGCATCCCGCCGCCGTACCGCTCGCGGAGCAGCCGGTACCTGCCGTTGCGGCCGACCACCAGGTTGCGGGCTTCGTACCCGTGCCAGGACACGTCGCTGCCGCTGAACGCGCCCTCATCGCTCATCACGAGGATCGCGGCCGGGCCGGGCGGGGCGGACAGGACGGTGCGTTCGCCCGGAACGGGCGGATAGACCGTGGCCGGGACCGCCGGCCCGGGAGCCGCCGGTGGCAGCCCTCGGCTGGTGCTCACGTCCTGCAGCAGCGACACCGCGACCGTGCCGGCGAGGACGACGGCGACGATCGCTGTCACCATGCGACGTCGGTGCCGTCGGCGGGCCCGCCGCCAGAGATCCTCGGGCAGACGCGCCGGCGCCGCCTGGCTGGCCAGCCGGTGCAGCGCCTCCCTCAGTTCGCTCTCGCTCACCCGTTCACCTCCGCGTCGATGAGGCCCCGCAGATCCGGTGCGAACGTGCGCAGCCGCGCCAACGCGTCGCGGGTCTGGCTCTTGACCGTGCCGATCGAGCACCCCAGGACCTCGGCGGCCTGCGCCTCGGTGAGGTCCTCGAAATAGCGCAGGACGAGGACCGCCCGCTGCCTCGGGGCGAGTTTCACGAGCGCGCTCCGCACCGCGAGCGCGACGGCCAGGTCGTCACTGCGGTCCGGCGATTCGTGCTCGGGCGGCAAGGCCACCCGTACCTCGCGGATCCGCCGGTGCCGTCGCCACCAGGAGACGTGTTGGGTGTAGAGGACGCGGCGGACGTAGGCGTCGGGGTCGCCACCCGCGATCACCCGTCGCCACCGGCCCGCCACCCGCATGAGGGTCTGCTGCACCAGGTCCTGGGCCAGGTGGTGGTCTCCGGTGAGCAGGTACGCGGTCCGCGACAGCGCCGTGATGCGTCCCTGCACGTACGCCTCGAACGACCCCTCTGCGTCCTCCACGGTCACCTCCTCCTCCTAACACGCCCGCCAAGCTCCGCTGGGAGGGGCTGCCTCAGGAGGCAGGTGGTTCCGGCCGACCGGGCCGTCGATGCGGAGGGGTCGAGGTGGACGGCAGGACCGAGGAGATACTCCTCGTCGAGCTGACGCCGCTACGCGCCACCGCCCAGGTAGGACGGACCCGGACTCACGAAGCGATCACGGCCGGGCGGCCGGTGCCAGGGACGTGGTCTGGCCGCGTTCGAGGACCCGGATCCGGTCCGCGACGCCGCGCTCGTGGACCGCGTCGAGGAACTCGGAGAGCGGCGAGCGGAACACGCCGTAGTCGTCGTAGTGGATCGGCAGGGTCAGCCTGGCGGGCACGGCGGTCGCCAGTTGCGCGCCCTGGGTGCCGTCCATCGTGACCAGCACGCCGAGGACCCGGGTGCCGCCCAGGTGCACGAGCGTCGCGTCGATGTCCGGGAACCGCCGTGCCACCTGCGTCAGCCACGGCCGGTACAGGGTGTCGCCGGTGATGTACAGGCGCAGGTGGCGTACCCCGGCCTGTTCCAGGTCGACGATGCTGCCCATGGTGGGGGGCAGGAGGCGGTGGACGACCGCGGGGCCGTGCTGGGCCGGCACCGCGGTGACGCGCAGCAGGTAGTCGTCGCGGCGCAGCACCTGCTCCTCCCACGTGGGCAGGCCGCTGGCGGCGCGGAAGCCGCTGCGGCGCAGCCGTCGCTCGGCGTGCGGGGTGGTCAGGATCGGCACCGCGCGGGGCAGGCGATCTCGGGCCACCCGGTCGAAGTGGTCCCCGTGCAGGTGGGAGAGGAGTACGGCGTCCAGAGGGGGCAGGTCGTCGATCTCGATCGCCGGGTTCGTGCGCCGCCGGGACGACAGGCCGTACCCGAGGTAGGCACGCTGGCCGGCGTGCAGGAAGTTCGGGTCGGTCAGCAGCGTGAAGGGCCCCAGGCGTAGCAGGGTCGTGGCGGTGCCGATGAACGTGACCGAGAGCGGTGCCGGCGACTGCTGGCGCATACGCCCCGGCTACCCACGCCCCGCCCCTTCACACCAGCGAGCCGGGCTCGCCGTGCCCGGTCATGGTGAACCGGTCGGAGAGCGCGTACCGCAGCAGCACCACGTCGCCGATCTGGCGCACCTGTGCCAGGGTGGCCCGCCGCTCGGCGTTCCACGGGAAGCGCCCGTCGTCGACGAAGCGGCGGGCTCGCGAATCGCCGACGAAGAGCGGCGCCACGGCCAGCTGCAGCTCGTCGGCGAGGTCGGCGGTGAGGAACTGCGTGTGCAGGCTCCCCCCGCCCTCGACCATCAGCCGGCGCACGCCGCGCGCGTACAGGTCGCGGGTGACCCAGCCGAGGTCCACGGGCTGCCCGCCGTCGATCACCGTCGCCACTCGGCGCAGGCGGTCGCGTGCCCGCGGCACCGCCGCGCTGGCGCAGTACACGAGCTTGTCCGCATCGCCGACCGTGAAGAAGTCGGCCCGTGGGTCCAGGTCGGCCCGGGCCGTGACGGTCACCTTGATCGGCGACGGCGGCAGCCCACGGGCAACCCGCCGGTCCCGGTACGCCGGGGAGCGCACCAGCAGCCGCGGGTTGTCCCGCCGGATCGTCTGCGCGCCGACGAGGATGGCGTCGCATCCGGCGCGCACGGCGTCGACCCGGTCGAGATCGGAGTCGTTGGACAGCAGCAGGCGTGTCCCCGACACTCCGTCAAGATAGCCGTCGATGGACATGCAGCAGCTGAGCAGCGTGTACGGGCGTGCAGCCACGGTCATATCGGCCCCGACCCGCTCGGAGTGGACTCCTCGCCCAGGCTATCCGGCCGACCGAGGGTCTGCGGCGCGGTTTCAGGGCAGACTGGCCGCACGGTCGGGACATGCGTCGAGGACGGCGGAGATGAGCCCCGACGTCTCCGACCACCCGGTGAGCGTGGCGCGGCGGGCACGCGCGGCGCGGCGCAGTCGACGCCGGAGGTCGGGGTCACCAAGCCACCGGCGCAGCGCGCCGGCCAGGGCCGGCGGATCGTCGGGCGGCACCAGCACTCCCGGCAGGCTGCCGTCGGGTGCCCGGCCCAGCGCCTCGGGCAGCCCCTTCGCCGCCGCCGTCACCACGGGCAGACCGCGGGCCAGTGCCTCGGTGACGACCATGCCGTACGTCTCGCTGCGCGACGGGAGCACCAGCAGGTCGGCGGCGGCGTAGGCGGCGTCGAGGTCGGCGCCGGTACGCGGGCCGCAGAAACGGACGCGGTCGGCGAGCCCGTACGCCGCCGTCTGCCGGCGCAGCCGCTCGACGAACCCCGGGTCCTTGTCCAGCGCACCGACGCACAGGCAGCTCCAGGGCAGGTCGCCGATGCCGGCCAGCGCACGCGTCAGCAGGTCGTGCCCCTTGAGCGGCGTGACGGCCGCGACGCACAGCAGGCGCGAGCCGGTGTCCGAGCCTCGGGCCACGGGCCCGGGTTGCGCCCCGGGCACGGCGACGTGCACCCGGTCGGCCGGTACCGCGTACAGCTCGATGAGGCGACGCCGGGCCCAGTCGCTGGTCACGATGACGGCCGTGGCGCAGGAGAGGGCCAGCCACTCCCGGGGTCGGTCGTTCGGGTGCACGTCGCCGAGCGGCATGTGCACGAGGGCCACCAGACGCAGCCGCTGCGCCTCGGGCGCCAGCACCTCCGGCACCGCCGACGCGACCAGCCCGTCGAGCAGCACGATCGCGTGATCCGGCAGGCCGGCGAGCACGCGGGCGAGTGCGGCGCGGGCCACCGGAGCCGGCCGGGGCCAGGCGCCCGCTACGGGATGCTCGTGGACGGCCCAGCCCAGGCCCGCCAGCCCTCGGCAGACGTGCCGGTCGTAGGTGTTGCCGCCGCTGGGCGCGGCCGGGTCGTCGATGTCGCCCGGCAGGATGACGTGGACCTCGCGCCTCGGCACCCTGTCACAGTGCCCGTTCGTAGCTGGCCCATGCCACGTGCGACTCGTGCAGCGTCACGGTGATCCCGGTCAGGCCGCGGGCGTTGTCGCCGAGGGCGCCGGCGTGCACGCGTTCGGCGAGGCGGTCGGCGATGACCCGGGCCAGGACCTCCGTCGTCGTGTTCATGCCTGCGAAGGCGGGCTCGTCGTCGAGGTTGCGGTAGGTGAACCGGTCGAGCACGTTCCTGAGCTCCCGGGCCGCCCGCCCGATGTCGACGACGACGCCGTCGGCGTCGAGGTCGGCGCGCCGGAAGGTCGCGTCGACGACGTACGTCGCCCCGTGCAGCCGCTGCGCGGGTCCGAAGACGTCCCCGCGCAGGCTGTGGGCGATCATCATGTGGTCGCGGATCGTCACGCTGTACATCCGTCACTCCGTCGGTGGTCGTCGTCGGCGGCGTCATAGGTGCTCACGCGGCGCCGTTCGTGCCCAGGGGCGTCGTAGGTGATCACGTGGCACAGCGCGGGAAGCGAGCCCGCGGCCAGGCGGGCGAGCACGTCGGGTAGCCGCTCGAAGTGGGACTCGCCGGTGAGCAGGGCGTCGAACGCGGGGTCGCGCAGCAGGTCGAGGGCGAGCGTCAGGCGGTCGGTGGTGGTGCGCCGCGCCCGGCGGGCCGGCGCAACGGCGCCGACCTGGCTGGCGCGGATGGCCAGCCGCCCGGAGTGGAACGCCCCGCCCAGCAGCAGGCGCACCTCGCGGGTGCCGTACCAGCTCAGCTCGATGACCGTGCCCTCCGGGCCGAGCAGGTCCAGCGACCGCTGCAGCCCGGTTGAGGTGGCGCTGGCGTGGACGACGAGATCACGCCCGCCGGCCGCGTCGGCCGGCAGCGCGAAGTCGACCCCGAGCGCGTCCGCGACGGCGGCGCGGCCGGGATCGACGTCGACCAACTGGATCCGGACGCCGGGGAACCGGGCGAGCAGGCCCGCGACGCAGCAGCCCACCATGCCGGCGCCCACCACGGTGACCCGGTCGCCGACGAGCGGCGCGGCGTCCCACAGGGCGTTCACGGCGGTCTCCATCGTTCCGGCGAGCACGGCCCGGGCGGGCGGCACACCGTCGGGCACCGCGATCACCGCACTCGCCGGGACGACGTACGCGGTCTGGTGCGGGTAGAGGCAGAAGACCGTCCGGCCCAGCAGCTCCGGCGGGCCCTGCGCCACGACGCCCACGTTGAGGTAGCCGTACTTCACCGGCCCCGGCAGGTCGCCCTCCTGGAACGGCGCGCGCATCACGGCGTACTGGCTCTCGGGCACCTCGCCGCGGAAGATCAGGGTCTCGGTGCCCCGGCTGACGCCGGTGTACAGGGTCCGGACGAGGACCTCGTCCCCAGCGGGTTCGGGAAGTTCCACCGGTCGGATCTCACCCTCGCCGGGTGCGCGCAGCCAGAAGGCGCGAGCGTGGCGCATCGTGGCCCCCTCCCTGCGGCCGAGGTGGAGCGGCTCCGGCATCCGTTCGTTCGTGCCCGTGTCCCCATGCTCACACAGCGGCACGGGCGTCGAGGGGCGCGACCGCCGCGCGGCAGGGCGGGCAGCGCCACCCGAGATCGAGCATCGTGGGTACGTGAAGATCACCCGGGCGGTCGGTGCTCGACCTGGCTGCTCACCGGCCCCGAATAACGGCCGGGCGGGCCAGTCGGTCCGCTCCAGCCGATGAGATCGGCGTCCGGATGGCGTCCTACTGAGCGGGGCGGTCAGGACCTCGGGAGCCTTCGGCGGGTGGGAGGAGCACCGGCGTGGACGGCGGCGGGCCGGAGTCGTATCTGGTGCTGGCGATCGGGCCAACGCCAGGCCCCTGGGATCTGCCCGAACTCTGCGCGCGAATCGACCGGGCCCGCGATAATCTGCCGCCCGACGGCTCGCTCGTCGTGCTCTGCGATGTCGGCGCCGTCGCCCGCCCCGACCTGGCGGCGCTGGACGCCCTGGCCCGGCTGCGCCTGCACGCGGTGCGGGCCGGCGCGGCGCTGCGGCTGTGGCGGGCCGGCCCGCGGCTGCGGCTCCTGCTGAAGCTGACCGGCCTGGGCAAAGTCCTGCCGTCGCATCCGGACTGTCGGGTCGGCCTACCCGACGAGTTCGGCCGGCTCGCCTCGCAGCAGCACGGGCGGCAGCCCGAACAGGGGGAACAGCCGCTCGGTGTCCAGGAAATTGGTGATCCCGACGATCCGCCCGCGTGAGATCTCCAGCACGGTCAGGCCCCAGGGCTCGTGGCGGTCGGGATCGCTGGTGGGACGGTACTGCCCGAAGGCCGGGCTGCCGTTGGCGGCGACCGGCACGAGTCGGGAGCCCCGGCAGCCGCTGCCGGTGCCGAGCATCCAGGTCCGGATGTCGTCGACGCCGCGGAACCACAGGCCCAACGGCGGCATGGAGAGCGTGACGTCCTCGTGCAGCAGCGTGGCGAGCGCGTCGAGGTCGTAGCGCTCGAACGCGTCGACGTAGCGGGCGAGGAGGGTCCGCTGGTCGGGGTCGGTGGGCGCCAGGGTGTCCGTCGCCGCCGGCCCGAGCGCGGCCAGGGTGGCCCGGGCACGCTGCAGCGCGCTGTTGACCGAGGCCCCCGTCAGGCCGAGCAGTTCGGCCGTCTCCGCGGTGCTCCACGCGAGCACCTCGCGGAGGATGAGCACCGCGCGCTGCTTGGGGGGCAGGTGTTGCAGCGCCGCCACGAAGGCGAGCCGCACGCTCTCCCGGGTCACCGCGAGCTCCGCCGGGTCGGCGGTGTCCGCCAGCACCCGATCGTCGGGCACGGGGCCGACCCATACCGACTCGGCCAGCGGTGGCGGGGCCTCGGTGACGTGCGGCGAGCCGGCCGCGGCGAGGTCCATCGGACGGGCGCGCCGCTGCGCGCTGCTCAGCATGTCGAGGCAGACGTTGGTGGCGATGCGGTAGAGCCACGAGCGCACCGCCGAACGACCCTCGAACCGCTCGTACCCGCGCCAGGCACGGATCAGTGTCTCCTGCACCGCGTCCTCGGCCTCGAAGGCCGAGCCCAGCATGCGGTAGCAGTAGGCGGTGAGTTCCCGGCGGTAGGGCTCGAATGCGTCCTCCACGCTTCGCGAGGCTACACGCGCCCCCCGACATCACCGCGTTGGTGAGCCGCGCGGTCAGGGAAGCGGCGGGCCCGGGCCGACGGCCCGGGCCCGCCGCTCCCCGCTCAGCGCAGGGCGTTGCCGTGGGCGTCCTCGCTGGCGCCCGCGCCGTGGGACTTGCCCGGCGATCGCACGCCGTTCACAGTCGACGTGTCGAACGCGAACGTGATCACGGCGGTCGCCATGGCGTCGGCGTTCACGTCGAGCGCGAACGTGTTGATGTTGCCGTACAGGTCGTAGTCCGCCTCGAGTTGCGCGTAGAGGGCGGCGTCTGCGCCGTCCGCGAGCGGGTCGGTGCTGTCGCACGGCTCGTGGTAGCACGGGTCGTACTGCGCGCCCTCCACCCCGCCGTACTTCGCCACGTCCTCGGCGGTCTTGAGCCCCTCCGCGCCGGTGAACAGCCCACCGGCCGGGATGCCGACCGCGATGAACGGACCGTAGTCGGACCGGCCGGTGAAGTCGGCCGGGCTGGTGGGCAGGCCCCGGGCGGCGAAGAACGCCTCGAACACGTCCTCGATCTCGGCGGATCCGGCCGGGCCGGCGCCCGAGCCCTGCTGCGCCGAGTCGTCGCCGTCGTAGATGCCGAACATGTAGTTCGGCGAGCCGATCATGTCGAAGTTGAGGTACAGCGCGATGTCGTCGAGCTGCTGCTCGGTCAGGCTGTTCACGTAGAACGTCGAGCCGACCAGGCCGGCCTCCTCGGCGCCCCACCACGCGAACCGGACCTGGTTGTTCGGCTTGACCTTCGCCATCTGCAGCGCGACCTCGAGGAGGGCCGCGGCGCCGCTGCCGTTGTCGTTGATGCCCGCGGTGTCCGGCTCGGCGTCCAGGTGCGCCCCGGCCATCACCACGTTGTCGGTACGCCCGTGCCTGGTCTGCGCGATGACGTTCTCCGCCGACCGGACGTCCGCGGTGGTCTCGGCGGCGAGCCGTACCTGCACACCGGGCGTGGTCGCGATCTGCTCGCCCAGCTGGTAGGAGACCGAGACCGCGGGGATGCCCATCGGTTCGCCGAGCGTGCCGAGGAACAGCTCGAAACGGTCCGGGTTGGCGACCGGGTCGCCGTCGCCCTGGTTCATGACGATGGCGCCGGCCGCGCCGGCGGCCTCGGCGTTGGCCACCTTCTGCCCGAACGGGCAGGCGCCCCGCTGCATGAGCGCGATCTTGCCGGTCATGTCCGCGGGGAAGTCGTCGGCCTCGCACCCCGACGTCGACGCCCGCGGCGGAGTGAGGTTGAGGTCGATCGGCACGACCGGGCCGGTGACGTCACCCGAGCCGGAGAACTCCATCAGGTCGTAGTCGGTGCCCTCCACATAGGTCGTCGGTGTGGGCGCCGTCTGGGCGAAGCTGGACCCGAACTGCTGGAAGAAGTTGAAGTCGAACCGCTGGCGCGTCACCTGGTACCCGGCGTCCTCCAGCAGCCCGGCCACGTAATCCGCGGTCGCGTCGTACCCGGGTAGGCCCGCGCCCCGGTTGCCTCCGTTGGCGTCGGCGATGGCCTGGAAGGCGTCCAGGTGACGGAGCACCCCCTGCAGGGTCACCGCCTTGGTGAGCTTCTTCGCCGAGTTGTTGTTGGGAGCCGCCTGCGCCGGGTTGCCAAGCGTCAGCGCTCCCACCAGGGTCACCGCCGCTGTCCCGGCCAGTGCCCGCCTGACTGTTCGAGAGACCACGTCGACTCTCCCCACTGTCGTGGCGCCCGGCCTCCCTGCCCCCGTGCCGGACAGTCCATGACGATCTCATAGATGGCTGATGATCGCGAGGGGTCGATCGGTCGGCACAGCCTGTCCGGCCCGGTACGACGGATCGATGTGCTCAGGCCGACTCGTCGCGGTGTGCCCTCCACACGGCCGCCGCGCCCCGTCTCGAGGTGCAGGTACGCGTCGACCCCGGCGGAGAAGGCATCGACCACCGCTCGGTGCTCCTGTCTGTCGACGCCGACGATCTCGATGATCCTGGCTCGGTGCACGGCGAAGCCCTGTGTGTGCCCGGTCCGGCGGCGCACCCCGATGCACCCTTCGCTCGGGCCGTGAACTGGTCGGGTTCTCCCGTGGGCGCCGTTCGAGTCCGATGGGCCGAGGCGTCAGGAGGACGAGACTTCAGCTGACCGGAGCGCCCTGCGCCGCTCGGGCGGCGGGCGGTGCACGGTGGACTGGCGTGCCCGCCTGGTTGTGTGGCCCGCCGGGCGGAGGTCGGCGGGCCACACAACGGTCATCGCGACGGTCACTCGGCGCTGAACGGGTGCCAGCGGTCGGCGCGGGCCGTGGCGAGCGCCGTGTCGTCGTAGTCGTAGCGGAGCCTGTCGACGACGTCGACCACGCCGGGCACGGCTGCGGTCAGCCGCACCGCGAGGCCGGCCAGGGACTTCGTCTCCACCCGCCCGTCCAGGGTCACCGTGCCGTGGTCGACCTTGACCGCGACCGCGGCCGGGTCCAGCCACAGCCCTCGACGCAGCACGTCCTCGGTGACCTCCGAGCGGATCTGGTCGTCAGGTCGCTGGAACACCCGCAGCAGGTCGCCCCGGGTGACGATGCCGACCAGCCGGCCCAGCTCGTCGGTGACCGGCAGCCGCTTGACGTTCTCGTCGTCCATGAGCCGGGCCGCGGCGGCGAGGGTGGCCTGGGGTGTGGTGGTGACCGCGGGTGCGGTCATCAAATCGCGGGCCCGCTTGCCGTGGGCCTTGGCGCGGGCGGCGCGCCGGCGGCGGCTCTCGAACAGGCGCCGCACGCGCCCCGCGCCGGCGTACTCCAGCCGCTGCATGAGGTCGGCCTCGGACACCACGCCGATGACCCGGGAGAAGGAGTCGACGACCGGCACGGCGCTGACCCGTCGCGCGGCGAGCACGTCGACGATCTGCCGGTACGGGGTGTCCTCGTCGACCATCGCGACGTCGGTCGTCATCACGTCGCTGACATACCAGGTCTTCATCGGCCCTCCCTGCCTCGTCCGGCCGATCTACTCCGGCCGGGACAGCTCCAACGCTAGGGCCGGCGCCGGGCGGCGGGGCAGTGCCGACCGGACCCTTTCGAGGGGCCGGACGGCAGGGTTCGGGACGGATCCGCCCCGGTGTCAGCGGAGTGCCTGGACGGCGCCGGGGGAGACGCCGACGACGCGTTTGAACGCGCGACTGAATGCGGCCTGTGAGTCGTACCTGAACCGGGTGGCGAGTCCCCGCACCGTCGCCCGGCCCTGCCTGAGCTGGGCCGCCGCCACCTGCATCCGCCACCGCGTGACGTAGCGCATCGGTGGCTCGCCGACCAGGCGTGTGGCGAGCCGGGCCCGACGTACGAGCCCGGCCACGGTCGGCTGTCGCGGTCCGTGCTTGAGGGCCCGGTCAGCGCCCGATGCCGACGCTGCCGCCGGGCAGCGCGAGGTGCGCGACGACCGGCAGGTGGTCGGAGGCGGTCGCCGCCACCGACGACGTGTCCACCGCGACGGCACGGACGACCACGTCTGGGGAGTGCATGATGTAGTCGATGCGCCGGTCGGGGTTCTCGGTCGGGTACGTGTACCCCGTGCCGTCCCCGGCGGCCTCCCAGGTGTCGACGAGGGCGTCGACCAGGGTGCGGATCTCGGGCGCCTCCGGCGTGGCGTTCAGGTCGCCAACCAGCACCACCGGTTCGTCCGGGGCGCCGATGAAATCGACGATGGCGCGTGCCTGGGCCAGCCGCTCTGCGGCGTCGTTGTGCTGCAGGTGGGTGGTGTAGACCTGCACCGGCACGCCCCGAACGTTGATCCGGGCACGCAGCAGGCCACGCTGCTCGTGGTCGCCGAACCGCGGCAGGTAGGTGTTGTCCCAGTCCAGGATCGGGGCGTTGGACAGGATCGCGGTCCCGTACTGGCGGCGGGGCTGCCCGGGCGACAGCGGGTCGAGGTCGAGGTTCGCGCCGTAGACGACGTGCATGCGCAGTTCGCGGGCGAGCCAGGCGGCCTGGTCGACGAACTCGCTGCGGTCGCCGAAGTGCCGGTCGACCTCCTGCAGCCCCACCACGTCCACGTCGGCCTGACGGATCACGTCGGCGATCCGGCGCAGGTCGAGCCGGCCGTCGGTGCCCGCGCCGTGGTGGATGTTGAAGGTCATGACGCGCAACGACCGGTTCGGGGCCTGCGCCTCGCTGTCGGGCGCCGCTGCCGCGGCGGGTAGGGCTGGGGTCAGGAGAACGGAGGCGACGAGCGGGAGGAGAACACGGGACAGTCGCATGGCGCTGAGCGTAGCCTGTGGACGGTGACGACGCATCGACCGTCATGTCAGCAACGAGCAACCGCGGTCGTGCTGACTGCCGCTATCATCGGCGGCCGCGACCATCCCTCAGCAACACGCGCTGCGCATCCACACCAAGTACCACTGGATGAGCTTCATGCTCGCCGGCTTTCGTCCGAAGGCGACGATCAACGGGTACGAGGTGCCGTTGAACTGGGGCGACAACTCATTCTTGCTCCGCCCGGTCAGCATCAGATCACCGTGTACGTCCCGTAGCTGTGGAAGTTCGGCCACGCCACGATCACCGTCGACAACACCGCCGGGACGCCGCTGGTCCACTACGCGGCGCCGGTATGGACCTTTCAGCGGGGGCCATCGGCACCGAGCCCCAGCGCCACCCCGGCATGGCCGCCGCGTTGATCGTGAACGGAGTCGCCGTCGGCGCTCTGTTCCTGTGCTGCCTCGGCACGGTGCTCACCGAGGCCTTCTCCTGAGTACCCGCGCCGGGACGCCCGCGTCCCGGCGCGCATGCTGCATTCCGGGCGCATTCAGCGCCGGTCGGATTCGCGGGTCAGGATGCTGAGCCTGCCGTCGGACTCGATCCGCACCTCGCGAACCTTCGAGAGGTCGTCGATGCCATGCTCGCGCAGCCGACCGAGCAGCTCGTCCTCACTGATCAGCTCGCGGCGCATGTTGCGGTGCAGGATCTGCCCGTCCCGGACCAGCAGCAGCGGCCGCGGGCGGATCAGGCGTGCCGCCTTCGGCCATCGGTAGGCGATGGCGTCGAGCGCGAAGGACCAGCCGATGATCACAAAGACGAGCAGCGCCCCTTCGGTGATCGACGTGTAGTCGCCCGCCATGCCGTTCTGGGCGGCGTCGGCGATCAGCACGATGACGAGCAGATCGGCCACGCTGGTGGTGCCGGTTTCCCGTTTCACCACGACCCGCAGCAGCGTGTAGAGCACCAGGTACATCACGGTGCCGCGGATCACGATCTCCAGCGGCGGCGTTGCCGGGACGAACATGCTCTCCCAGTCGATCACCGGGGTCTGTTACCCCGATGCGCTCGTTCCCACGCGCACCGGGCGCGGCGCCGTAACCGCGGTCTCCCCGAGCGCCCCGCGGCGCCCAGCCACCGGTTCGAATCCGTCAGCGCCGTGAGCATCTGCGGGGCGGCGGGTGGCGGCCGGGGCGACGGGCCGCGGGCCCGGCCGCGGTCCGACCGGTTGAGGCAGCCCTCTCTCGCTACGTGCGGGCCTCGGCCCAGCCTTCGGCGATGATCCGCTCCGCGTCGCCGCCCTCGCCGTTGAACAGCAGCCCCCGGTCGTCGAGGGCAAGTATCCCGTCGACGTAGACGCCGCGGCCCAGCGCGGAACCGTCGGTGCTGCTGACCCAGCGGACGTGGGTCGTCCCGTCCGGCAGATCCGCGGTGACGTGCCACCACCGGCGACCGCCGTACCCGGTCACGGTGCCGTCGGCGCTCCAGCGTCCGGCACCGGCACGCAGCGTCATCCGCCCCGGCGACCAGGTCGCGCCGCCGTCGTCGGAGGTCTCGAAGCGCAGGGTGTCGTAGCGCGGCTCGGTGTCGTACCACAGCATGAACCGCGCCTGCCCGCCATGGGCTGTCCGCCGCAGGGGAGCGGTGAGCGTGAGCCGGCTCGAGTCGCGCTGTTCGGCGCGCCAGGCGGTGCCGAGCAGCGGGCGGACCGGCATGGCCTCGGCGAAGTCCCGCGCGACGGCTCGGCGGGCCACGTTGTTGCTGCCCCACTCCCGGGCGGGGTGTACCCGGTTGCTGAGCAGGATGACGAACGCGTGCGACAGCGGGTCGACGACGATCGACGTGCCGGTGAAGCCGGTGTGTCCGAAGGCGACCGGGGAGGAGAGCCCCATCATGTACCAGTGCTTGTTCAGCTCGAAGCCGAGCCCGCGGTCGCTCTCCGGGAACGCGGTCTCCAGGTGCGCGTTGTAGTTGACCAGCATGGCGCGGACCGTGTCCTCGCGCAGGATCCGTCTGCCGCGGTACTCACCACCGTTCAGCAGCGTCTGGCACAGCACCGCGAGGTCCGCGGCGGTGGAGAAGACCCCCGCGTGCCCGGCCACACCCCCCAGCGCCCAGGCGTTCTCGTCGTGCACCTCGCCCCACACCATGCCCCGGCCGGCGTACGGCTGGTACTCGGTGGCCGCGATACGGTGGCGTAGCTCGGGCGCCGGGTTGTAGCCGGTGTCCACCATGCCCAGCGGGTCGGTGATGCCCTCGCGGACCACCTGGTCGAGGCTTCGGCCGGTCACCCGCTGCACGACCTCGGCCAGCGCGATCAACCCCAGGTCCGAGTAGACGTACCGGGTGCCGGGCGGCGCGGCGAGCGGCGTGGCGAGCGCGGCGGCGAGCCGCTCGGCGGGCGTCGGATACTGGCTCCACAGGGGAGCCCAGGCCGGCAGCCCCGAGGTGTGGGTGAGCAGCATCCGGACGGTGACGCTCTCCTTGCCGCCGGCGGCGAACTCCGGCACGTACGCGGCCACCGGCGCGTCGAGGTCAATTCGGCCCCGCTCGACCTGCTGCAACGCGACGATGGTGGTGAACAGCTTGGATACCGAGGCCAGGTCGAAGATCGTGTCGGGGCGGGTGGGGATCTGCTGGTCGGCGGGCAGCTCCACTCCGACCCGGTCGGGCGCCGGCCCGACCGCGGAGTACCGCACCGCCGTGCCGACGGCGGCGTGCTGGACGATCACGCCGTCCTTCGCCGCCAGGACCACCGCGCCGGCGTACGTCGGATACCCGGGGTGATCGGGAGTGGGCACCAGGTACGCCTCGGCGTCGGCGCGCATGCGCTCGACGTGCTCCGGGATCAGCCCGACCTGCTGCGGCGTCCCGTAGCGCAGGGTGCGGTGGGCAAAGCGGATGTCGGCGGGAGTGACGGTCGGCGGCGCGTCCGGCTGCGGCTCGGCGGACGCGGGCGCCGCGGCGCCGACGGTGGCGAGGACCACGGTCACGGTGAGCGCGCGGAGCGCACGGCGGGGCGCGGCGGTCACGGCGGGCCTCCTTAGTAGAGCAGGTACGGCTGGCGGCGCCGGTCGAAGGCGGCCAGCTCCTCGCTCCAGGCGCCGACCACGTCGTCCACGTCCGCCCCGGCGTCGATCATCTCGCGCATCCGGGGCGAGCCGGTGAGCTTGTCTACCCAGTACGGGCGCACCGGGTCCCACGAGTCCCGCCGCCACGCGAACGCCGGGTACTTGCGGGCCTCCACCAGCATCGCCACGCCGGTCCGGATGGGGTCGAAGGCGTGCCGGTCGACCACCTTCACCTCGACCCCGGCGCACAGCCTGTTCAGCAGGTGCGGCTTCTGACCGGCCGAGGTGGGCGAGAAGTACGCCTCGCGGAACTCCACGCCGGGCAGCCCACGGGCGTTCAGCCGGTCGCACCAGTGGTAGTCGAAGTCCTCGGCGTCACCGCCGACGAGTTCGAACGGACGGGTCGTGCCCCGGCCCTCGCTGATCGACGCGACGCCCTCGAACAGACACGTGCCGGGGTACACCAGCGCGGTGTCCGGGGTGGGCATGTTGGGGCTCGGCATCACCCACGGCACGTCGGTCTCCGCCGCGAAGGTGTCGCGCTTCCACTTGCGGCACGCCACCACGTGCAGGTCGACCGGGCCGCCGGCGTCGGCGGGCAGGAACTCGGCGTTGAAGAACCGAGCCAGCTCCCCGACCGTCATGCCGTGCTGCTGGACGATCTCCTTCTTCCCGACGCCCGAGGTGTATTCCGGGGTCATCATCGGCCCGTAGGCGCGCCCGCCGATCGGGTTCGGCCGGTCGAGGACCACGTACCGTTTGCCGAGGCGGGCGGCGGCCACCATCGAGTCGTACATCGTCCAGATGTAGGTGTAGAACCTGGCTCCGACGTCCTGGATGTCGAAGACCAGCGTGTCCACTCCGGCCTGCGTGATGAGCTGCTGCCACTTGGCCTGCGACGCCCCGTACGCGTCGTAGACGGTGATGCCGGTGCGGGCGTCCACCCCGGTGCCCTCGCTGCCGCCGGCCTGGGCCGAGCCGCGGAACCCGTGCTCGGGGCCGAACGCCGCGACCAGCTCGACCCGGCCGGAGCCGTGCATCAGGTCGACGAGGTGGCGGTACCGGGCGTCGACGCCGGTCGGGTTGGAGATCACGCCGACCTTCTGGCCGGCGAGCACCGCGAAGTCGGACGCGACGAGCCGGTCGAGTCCGGTCTCCACCCGGCGGATGCCGGGAACCGCGGCCGCCGGGGCCGCCGCAATGCCGGCGCCGGCCGCGCCCAGCGCACCCACCGCGACGGAACCGGCGAGGAACTTCCTGCGCTCCATCAGATCGCCTCCTACCAGGTCAGGCCGTGGCCGTAGGGGAACAGCGGGGTGTCGGGGTCGTCGGCGACGGGGATCGTCACGGGCAGACGACCGCGCGGGGAAAGTGCGCCGTGCAGCGCGCGCACCAATGTGTCCATCGCCGCGCGCGTGTACGAGTACGTCACCAGGTACGTCTCCACGCCGGGCAGGTGCGCGATGTCGTACGGGTCGCGGACCGCCACGACGATCACCGGCCGGCCGGTGGCGAGCAGCGCGGCGACGAGCCGCTGCTGGGTGGCGCGGGGGTCGGTGACCTCGGTGTCCCACGCCTTGTTGACCAGCACAACGGTGAGGTCGTGCTGGGCGGCCTGCGCGGCGACGGCGGCGATCGTGGCGTCGGAGGGCAGCGTGGCGGGCCGGGCGGTCACCTGCGCGCCCCGCTCGGCGAACCCGTCGGCGACCGTGGAGATCGGGGCGAACGCCGCGGTGTTCCAGCCGGTGACGAGCACCGACCGGTCGGCGGGAGCGAGCGGCAGCAGGCCAGCGTCGTTTCGGACCGCGGTCAGCGTCGGATCGGTGACCCGGGTGACGGCGGCCAGGTGGTCGGGTGCGCCCACGGTCGCCTCGGCCGCGTCGACGTCGACGAACGGGGATTTGTACAGCCCCAGCCGGTACTTCAGCGCCAGGATCCGCCGGACCGACTCGTCGATGCGCCGTTCGGTCAGTTCGCCGTCGTGGACGGCCTGCAGCACAGCGTGGTACGCCAGCGCGAAGTTCGGCGGCATGAGCAGCTGGTCGGCGCCGGCCTTGAGGGCCAGCACCGGCACCCGGGCGTCGCCGTACCGCTCCCGGACCGCGGCCATGTTCAGCGCGTCGGTGACGATCACCCCGTCGAAGCCGAGTTCGCCGCGCAGCACTCCGGTGAGGATCGCCGGTGACAGGGTCGCCGGGTCGCCGGACGGGTCGAGTGCCGGCACGACGATGTGCGCCGTCATGATCGAGTCCACGCCGGCGGCGATGGCGGCCCGGAACGCCGGGGCGTCGATGCGCTCCCACTCCTGACGGCTGTGGTGGATGACCGGCAGGCCGGTGTGGCTGTCGGTGTCGGTGTCGCCGTGGCCGGGGAAGTGCTTGGCGACGGCGCTGACGCCGCCGCCGCGCTCGAAGCCGGCCACCTGCGCGGCGGTCAGGTCGGCGACCAGCGTGGGGTCGGCGCCGAAGGACCGCACCCCGATGACCGGATTGGCGGGGTTGACGTTGACGTCGGCGACCGGCGCGTACGGCTGGTGGATGCCCACCGCCCGCAGTTCACGGCCGGTGATCTCCGCGGCGGTGTACGCGTCGCTCGTGGACCGCGAGGCGCCGAGCGCCATCGCGCCGGGGAACTGCGCGGCGGGCGGCGGCATCCGCAGCACCACGCCCTGCTCCTGGTCGGTGGCGATGACCAGCGGGACCCGGCCCTTCGCGCCGTCGCCGAGAGCGGCCCGTTGCAGTCCGTTGGAGAGGGTGGCGATCTGCCGCGGGCTGTCGAGGTTGTGCGACCAGGAGAAGTAGACGACACCGCCGAGGTGGTACCGCTCGACGACCTCGGCCGGTGTCTCGACGCCGTACGTACTGCGGTTGGCCGCGCGGTCGGCAGCGCTCGGGTTCGTGGCGTCACCGCCGTAGACGTAGCTCACGAAGAGCTGGCCGACCTTCTGCTCCAGGGTCATGTGCCGCAGGGTCGAGGTGACCCAGCCGTGCTCGGCGGCGGGCGGCAAATCGACCTGGGGGAGGGCGGGCGCGAGGGCGGCGGCCAGGGCGGAGGTGATGAGGAGACGAGCCTTCATGAGCCACCTCCCGGCGGGCATCGAAGCTTAGCTGTGAAATTTAGCTACAGCCCGGTGGTGGGTCAAGAAGGTTAGCTACTCGGGTCGCCGGGCAGCGGCAACCAGGCCAGCACGTCCTGGATCTTCCGGTCCCAGTACGCCCAGTCGTGGTCGCCCGGCCCGAACTCCACGGTGACCGGGATGCCTCGGGCCCGCGCGGCCTCGACGAACCGGACGTTGTCCCGGTACAGGAAGTCCTCGGTGCCGCAGCACACGTACAGCGCGGGCAGGTCGGCGGGGTCGGCGTCCTCGAGCAGCTGCAGCGGGTCGTCGGGGGAGCCCTGCACCGGCCGGTCGCCGAAGACGGTGTGGAAGAGGCGCAGCTCGTCCGGCTGCCTGGCGGCGCGCAGCCGCGCCGCGATGTCGAGCGCCTCGGACAGGCTCGCCGCTGCGGCGAACCGGCCCGGGTGGCGCAGCGCCCACTTGACCGCGCCGTACCCGCCCATCGACAGCCCGGCGACGAACGTGTCCGCGCGGCGGTCGGACAGGCGGAAGAACTCGTGGCAGAGCTGGGGGAGCTCCTGGGTCAGGAACGTCCAGTACCGGTTGCCGTGCGCCTCGTCGGTGTAGAAGCTGCGGTCGACCTGCGGCATCACCACCGCGAGGCCCAGCGGGGCCACGTACCGCTCGATCGACGTACGCCGCAGCCAGGTCGTGGCGTCGTCGCTGAGCCCGTGGAGCAGGTAGAGCGTCGGTGCGGCACCGTTCGGGGCGCTGCCGGCCATGCCGATCTGCGCCGACGTGCGCTGCGGCAGGATCACGGTCATCGAGGTGCTGAGCCCGAGCACCTCGGAGAAGAAGTCACAGCGAACCAGCGCCATGGCCGCTGACAGTACCGGAGGCGCCCGGGTGGGACGGCCCGTGCCGGCCTCGGTAACGTGACGACGACGACTTCCCGTGGAGCGTGTGTGACCACGACAAGCACCCTCCCCGACGGCGGTTCCGCGATCGGGCGTACTTCGCGGCGCTGATCGATAAGATCTGATGCTCCGCGGACACTCAGGCGCAGACGCTGGCGGCGGCGGCGGACGCCTGCGCCGACGTGCTCGCCACCGGCGGTGTCGTCCACTCGTCGACACCTCACATGATCTCCCAGGAGCTGGTACGCCGCGCCGGTGGGCTGGTCGCCTTCACGCCGTTGCGCTGCCGGCGGCCTCCTCGGCAACCCGAACCTCCACCGTAGACAGTTGGCGCCGTCCGGCGAGGAGGCGGAGCGTACGCTGCTGCGCTGGGTGTTCGCCGGCGACAGCCTGCGCCGGGGCGACGTGCTCGTGGTGAGTTCGGTGTCCGGGACGTCGGCGCGGGTGGTCGAGTTGGCGTTGGCCGCGCGGGAGGCCGCGCTCCTCGTCGTCGCGCTCACCGCACCGGTGAGCGAGGCGGCGGACCTGATCGCCGAGGCGATCGCGGTGGGCCGGCGGATCCTCGTGTTCGGCGCGAGCCACGCCGGCCTGCTCGCCTAGGACCTCATGTATCGGGCCGGCGGCCTGGCGCCGTCGACGCCGTGCTGTCGGCTCCGCTCATGCTCGATGTCCGCCCGGTCACCGACACGTCCGTGGTCGAGCGCACGCCGGGTGTTGGCTGCGACATCTTCACCGCTCTGGATCTGGCGCCCGACGACGTGGTGCCCCCGCCCGAGGTGCTGGATCCGGTCATGCGCGAGCTCGACGCCCTGAACCAGGAGAGCCAGCCGCCGAACGTGACCGCCTGGGGCGCAGGCGCGAGGAGGCGGGTAGCGCCCAGGCCGGGCCCGGCGCATCATGAAGGCCGCCGGGTCGCAGAGAGTGTGGCAGGGGTCAGGCCGAGCGCGGTACGTCGGCTCCAGCGACTGCCATCGTGGAAGGGGCGACGTCATGAGCTCCATCCTGTTCGCCACCTGGGACGGTGGCGGCAACGTCCCGCCCACGCTGGGCATCGCGGCCGAGTTGCGCACGCGGGGGCATCAGGTTCGGGTGCTCGGCCATCCGCAGCAGCGTGACGTCTTCGAATCCGCCGGCCTGAGGTTCGAGCCGTACCGGCATGCGCGTGCGTGGTCGCCGACGAGGCGGAGCGATGTCCTGGGGTGGGCGTACGGCTACCTGCGTCTGTGCACCGATCGCGGCACCGGCAGGGACTTCACCGAGTCGGTACGGCGGGAACCGATCGACGTGGCGGTCGTCGACTGCATGACCCTCGGCGCGCTGAAGGCGGCGCACTCGATGCGTGTCCCGCGCGCCGTGCTGGTCCACACCTTCTACGAGTATCTGACCGAGCGGTTCGCTCGAGGCCCCCTCAACCTCGCCGCGAAAGTCAAGGGCATGCCCCCGGGACCGCTGTGGGCTGCGGCCGACCGGGTCATCGTCGCCACCGTGCCGGAACTCGAAACGACTTCGTCGCTGCCGGCCAATATCCGGGTCACCGGGGCCGGTCCAGCCGCCAGACTCGCCGGCCCCGGTCCCGCACTCGGGCTCGGAGCGCAGAATCCTGGTGAGCCTCAGCTCGATCCACTACGTCGACCAGGTGCGGGTGATTCAGTCCATCATGAGCGCCGTCGCGGACCTTGCGGTACCCGTCGTGCTCACCACTGGTCGCGGCGTGGGGCCGGGGGAGATCCGGTTACCGGACAACGTCGACGCACACCAGTACGTGCCGCATGCAGAAATCCTGCCCAGGGTATCGCTGGTCGTCGGGCACGGGGGGCACAGCACGACCATGCGGGCACTGGCACACGACCTGCCGTTGGTGATCATGCCGTTGTCCGAGCTGGCGGACCAGTCGATCGTCGGCGCGGCCGTGCAGCGGTATGGCGCCGGCGAGATGATCACCAAATCTGCCACACCGGACGAGATCCGGGCGGCGATCGTGCGCATGCTCGCCGACGGTCCACACCGCGCCGCCGCTGCCCGCTTGGGGGCGTGGATCCGCGCGAACGACGGAGCGGTCACCGCCGCGGACGAGATCGAGTCGCTGGCCGGCGGATAGGGAGGCGGGCGCGCCACGGCTCCACTCGCCGCATGCCCCAAGGTGAGCGCTCATCCAGCAAACGGGCTGACGACCGCCGCATGGAGTGAGCAACCGGCCTGCCGGTAGGTCGCTTGGCAGCGAGTCGAGCCACGACACGGCTGGACACTGTAGATACCTGCCCGTGCCGTGGCGGGCGCCGGCGCGATCAGTCGGTAGCGTGACCCGGAAACACGGAGACGAAAAGGGCCCTGGTCGGGTCCCCGTTTCCGGGGCCCGACCAGGGCCGGTTGGTGTGTTGGCCGTTAGACGGTGTTCCACAGGTCGGCGACCAGTTCGGCGGCCTGGGTTTCCCACTGGGCGTAGTGGAACGGGTAGGCCGAGACCTGTACCTTCTGGGCGGCCTGGGTCAGCGGCATGTCCCGCCAGCCTTCGACCTGCTTGAGGCCGTTGAGGAACGCCGTGGTGGAGTAGTGCGGGTCGCGGATCTGTTCCACGGTGCCCCAGCCGGAGCTGGGTCGCTGCTGGAACAGGCCCTGGGAGTCGTGGTCGTTGCGGGCACCCAGGTGGCCCAGGTTGACCAGCTTGGACTCCTGAAGCGCGGTGGCGATCGCGATGACCGCGGCCCGCTCGTCCATGCCGTTGCGCTTGGTCGCCTCGATGATCTTCTTGGCGTTGTCGCGTTGTTCGTCGGTCAGCTCGATGTGCGACTGCTTGCCCTGCACACCGTGCGGGATCAGCTTGTCCATCGCCGGCTTGTCGGCCGGCTGGTCGGTGGTGACCGCCGCCGCGGTGGTCGGCGCGGCCTGCGGGATGGTGTCGGTGGCGGCCAGGGCCGGGCCGGCGGCCAGGCCACCGGTCAGCGCCGCACCCGCGGCACCCACCACCAGCTTGCGGCCGATGCCGGTGTCGGTGATGGCGGTAAGCCAACGCGTAAACATCGTCATGATCGAAAAACTCCTTTCCCTTGGTCACAAGGGACGCCACCGAAGCGCGCAGCCACGCATCGGGGCGCGCGCCACCGGCGGATCGGAAAAAGCAAAGCCTGAAAACAAGAAAGACAAGAAGAGAGGAAAACCGCGCGCCATGCGGGGCGCGCTCACCCGCGGCTCAACCGCGCGGGGAGACCATCCTCAACACCCCACACCCCGCCCGGCATTCCCACCCGACCCTGACCGGGCCGGGCCCCATGAGCCGGGGGCGCGGGGAACCCTGCACAACACCCAGGCCCGCCCGCTCATTCCCACCACCCCCACCCGGGGGGCGGCCACCAAGCAGGCGGCCGGCCGGGCTGTGCGGAACCCTGTCCAACACACCCCAGCCCCCAGACATTCCAGCCTGGCGGTGACCCCCACCACACCCCCGGCCCGCCCACCACCGGCCCTGAGTGGGCCCGCTCACCCCGGGCAACGGGTCGCAAACACCCCACCCCCGACCCGCACCCCCGCCACCACCCGGCCACCAGCCACCCGAACAGGCCAACAGACGACCCGGCACACCACCCCACCCCCGACCCGCACCCCCGCCACCAACCGCCCCAGCCTGGGGCCGGGTGGGGTGTGGGGATGCGGGCCGGGGTGGGGTGGCGAGCCCGGGGGGCCCGTGGGGGTGGCTGCGGCCGAGTGGCCTGTTGGGGTGCCTGTGGCCCGGGGGCGGAGGATGCGCCTCGGGTGGGTAGTGTGCCCGGGGGGCCCGTGGGGGTGGTGGCCATCGGGGTGCGCGTGGTGGCCCACCCAGGCCCGGGCGCCACACCCCCGCCCGCCCCGGCCGCGGTCATCCACACCCACACACCGTGATCGACACCAGATACCGGCATATCGCGGTGACGACCGGCCACCACATACAGGAAACGGCGCTGATCCGGGCCGGCCGGGCGCGCCAGATCCTGCATGTGGCGCTCTCGACCGGGCCCGGACACCCCCACATCCCGGTAAACGCAGTCGATCGACCCACCCGGACACCGCCACATCCCGAAAACGGCGTCCCCGCGCCGGGCCCGGACACCCCCACATCCCGGTAACCGGAGTCGATCAACCCACCCGCACACCCCACACCCCGGCAAACGGCGGTCCCACCCCCGACCCGGACACCCCCACATCCCGGCAAACGGAATCGATCAACCCACCCGCACACCGCCACATCTCGAAAACGGCGGCCCCACCCTCGACCCGGACACCCCCACACATCGCCAAACTGCTGAGCTTCCCCCCATTTCCCGGACACCTGGGGTGAGGTGGCCGGCGGCTTCCAGGAAGGATGTCGTCTATGCCTGCCCCACACCCTGTTGAGTTCCGGCAGCGGGCGGTCGCACTGGCCCGCACCGGGGACAAACCGATCGCCCAGCTGGCCAAGGAGTTGCAGATCTCCGAGTCATGCCTGCGTAACTGGATGGCCCAGGCCGACGCCGACGACAACGGCAGCAACAATCGGCTCACAAGCGCGGAGAAGAAGGAGCTGGCCGAGCTGCGCCGGCGTAACCGTCAGCTTGAAATGGAGAATGAGATTCTCAAACGGGCGGCGGCCTACTTCGCGCGGGAGAACATCCTCCCAAAGTAATTTACCGGCTGGTCCGAGAGTTGGCCGATGACGGATTCGACGTCGCGGTGGCCTGCCGGTTGCTGGGGGTTCCCCGATCCGGATATTACGAATGGAGGAACCGGCCGGCTTCGCCGCGGGACCAGGAGAACGAATTGCTCCTCAAACACATCGAACAGATCCACAAAGAGTCGCGGGAAACGTACGGGTCACCGCGCATCCACGCCGAGTTGACCATGGGACTGGGGCTGGCGGTGAACGTCAAACGGGTGGCCAGGCTGATGCGCCAGGCCGGCATCCAGGGCCTGTACCGGCGGCGCCGGCGTGGCTGCACGCTGCGTGACCCGCAGGCGGAGCCGGCCTGCGACCTGGTCAACCGAAAGTTCACCGTGGACGCACTGAACCGGCTGTGGGTGACCGATATAACCGAGCACCCCACCGAGGAGGGAAACCTGTACTGCGCCGCGGTCATGGACGCCTATTCGCGCAGAATCGTCGGCTGGTCCATGGCAGACAATATGCGAAGCGAACTGGTCTGCGACGCGCTCGGCATGGCCATCGTGCGCCGGCAACCGGCCGACGGCCAGACAATCCTGCACTCCGACCACGGCTCGCAATACACGTCGTGGGCATTCGGACAACGACTGCGCAACGCCGGCCTGCTCGGCTCAATGGGCACCGTCGGCGACTGCTACGACAACGCCATGATGGAATCGTTCTGGGCCACCCTGCAACTGGAGGTCCTGGACCGGAAGAAATGGAAAACCCGCGAAGAACTTGCTAACGCCATCTTCGAATGGATAGAGTGCTGGTACAACCCGACGAGGCGGCACTCCAGCATCGGGATGCACAGCCCAGTCGAATTCGAACAACTCCACACCCCGTCTGATCACGACCGTTGACCCCACACCTCGGGTGTCCGGACTACGGGGGAACCTCACTGCGACGATCACGGGCGCAGCCAACTGCGCCGAAACGGGAGCCGTGGGGCTGAGCGGCGACTGGCCCGAGTGGTCCGCGCTCGAGCCGGCGAGACACGCTGTGATCAAGGGCCACCCGATCACCCCGACCTTCAACGTCGGAGGCACGGGTGCTATCCATACGAAACCCGCCAGACGTGATCCGGCACAACCTATGACTAAACAGATCGAACCGGAAACAACACGCGGAGGGACGCCACCAGCGGCCGCAAACGGGATCTCTCAGCGACCAGGCGAGGATGGTGGCGTTCGGGCATGATAAGGCAGCGCGGACAAACCTCGGCATAGACACTCGACGAGGCGCGTCGCGATTCGGCGGTCGGGATCGAAGCGTGGGTTGAAGATGGTGACATCCAGGCCCACCGCCCGCCCAGTCGACATCGCGGTCTCCAACACCGTTTCCAGCTCATCCCACGACAAGCCTCCGGGCAGGCGGTAGTCGACCGCGGGCATGACGGCATCGTCGAGGACGTCGACGTCGAGATGCACCCAGTAACCGGCGGCGCCACCCGAGTCCAGCCAGCCGACCGCTTCACCGGCGGCCGCCGCCGCGCCCATCTCGCGTACCCGAGCAAGGTCGGTCGTGTGCACCATGGGCGGCAGCGGCTGCATTCCCGCCTGCGCGGACTCGGAGGAGTCCCGGAAGCCGAAGGCCACCACGTCCTCGTCCCGCACCAGGGGGCGACGGCCTTCGAGGTCGGTGAGCACATGCGGTCCGCGGCCGGTGGCCAGCGCGAGATCCATCGAGGCGACCTCGCCGTTCGGCTCCGCCTCGGGCTGGTAGAAGTCGGTGTGGCCGTCTACAAAGAACAGAGCGAACCGGCCACGGCGCCGCAGCGCGAGGAGGTTGCCGAGCAGGATGCTGCAGTCTCCACCGAGGACCACCGGGAAGTCGCCCCGGTCGAGCACGCGGCCGACCGCGTCGGCCAGCCTGGTCGAGTACCGCGCGATGCCGTACGGGTTGAGCACGCCGGTCTCCGGGTCCCGCCTCGGGTCGTACGGCGGTACGTCGACCCGACCCCCGTCGGCTGCGCCGAGCCGCTCCCCCAGGCCCACGTCGAGCAGCGCGCGCGGCAGGTCCTGTACGCCGCTGGGCCGCAGTCCGAGCGCGGAGGGCGCCTGCACGATCGTGAGCTGACGCACGCGAACACCTCCGCCCGCACCACCCTCCGCCCGTGGCGGAGACGCAGCGACCGACCGCGGCCGCTCGGGTCAATCGTCCCGCGACCGGCTGGCTCGGGTGCCCGATTCGGCGGTCTCGCCGCAGGCCGACCCACGGGTCCGGCGGGTCCACCGCTCGCGTCAGGTCCCCCCGTCCCGCGCGCCGGCCGCGCCGGCCCACGGATCGTAGTCGACCTCCAGCGGCTCCTGCGGCGGCCGCTGCGCCCGCGGCACGTGCCGCAGGTTCACCCGGATCCGGTACCACACCGAGCTGCGCCCGCGCATCCCGTCGACGAGGATGTCCGCGGGACGCAGGTGAGCCGCGGCCGACGGATGCCGGGCCCGCCAGCGCTCCAGGCCGGCGAGCGCCTCCTCCTTCGTCCGCGCCCGGGCGATCTCGATCAGCGGCAGGGTCTGCGGCCGCCTGCCGGTGCCCTTGGGCGGCTTCTCAGGCGGGCCGAGCCGCGCGGCGAGGTCGAGCACGGGCGCCAGCGAACCGGCGCTGTCGTCGATGCCGCGCCACGGATCACCGGATTGGGCGTACCGGTCGAGGACCGCGGGCAACGTGAACCGCTCCGGACGGCACCCCGGCACCTCGTCCCACGTCAGCGGGGTGGACACCCGGGCGTCGGGGGTCGGGCGCACCGAGTACGCCGAGGCGACCGTGCGGTCCTTGGCGTTCTGGTTGAAGTCGACGAAGACGCCCTGCCGCTCCTCCTTCCACCACCTGCTCGTGGCCAGATCCGGCACGCGGTTGGCCACCTCGCGCGCGATCGCCTCGGCCGCCAGCCGCACCTCCGAGAACGTCCATTGTGGGTGGATGCGACTGTAGATGTGGAAGCCGCGCGAGCCGGAGGTCTTCGGCCAGGCGACGAGGCCGTGGTCCTCGAGCACCTCCTTGGCGACGAGCGCCACGTCGACGATCTGTCGCCAGTCGACACCCGGCACCGGGTCCAGGTCGATGCGCAGCTCGTCCGGGCGGTCCAGGTCTTCGGCCCGTACCGGGTGCGGGTTGAGGTCCACGCAGCCCAGGTTCACCACCCACGCCAATCCGGCGGCGTCGCGCACCACGACCTCCTCGGCCGAGGTGCCCGAGGCGTACCGCAGCTCCGCCACCTCGATCCACTCCGGGCGCTTGGCCGGGGCGCGCTTCTGGAAGAAGGCCTCCTCGTCGATACCCTTCACGAACCGCTTGAGGATCATCGGCCGGCCGGCGACGCCGCGCAGCACACCGTCCGCGACCGCCAGGTAGTAGCGGATCAGGTCCAGCTTGGTGTACCCGCCCGCGGGGAACACCACCCGGTCCGGGTTGGTCACGGTCACCTCGCGGCCGGCGACCTCGAGGATCATCGGTCTGGCCACGCCCTCACGATAGGCCGTCGATCCGCCCGGCGTGCGGGCCGACTGCGCGGATGAACCGCGGCTGACGGGGTACCGCGGCCGTCCGCCGCGATCGGTCAGGAGGTGAAGGAGTACGGGCCGAAGCGTCCCCAGGCCACGACGGTGGCGAGGACGAGCAGAACGACGTTCATCACCACCGACTGGAACTCCCGGCGGCGCGCGTGCACGATGACGGCCCCAACCATGATCAGTGCCAGCCCGAGCGCGGCCAGCGGCACGAGCACGGGGGCGATGTCGAGCAGTGCCGGAAGGATCAGCCCCACCGCGGCCAGCACCTCCAGGGCGCCGATCGTCTTGATCAGGCCGGCGGGGAACGGCTCTGCCCAGGCCATGCCCGAGGCGACGAACTTGTCCTTCGGCTGCGCCAGCTTCGTCCCGCCGGCGAAGAGGAAGGCGGCCGCGAGCACACCGGCGATGGCCCACAGAGCGATGTTCACGAGCACCTCAATGTTCACGTCAGTCGACGATTCGCGTTCTCGACCCTATCGCCGGTACTTGAGGCGTCAAGTACTCTGTCGGCCGGATCGCGTGCAGCGTCACGTCGTTCGGCTAGCGTGGGGCCATGAGCGAGGCGCGCCTGTCCAGGCAGACAACCGCCCACGGGCTCACCGCCGCCCGGTCAGCCAGAGGTGAGCGATGACGGACTACGGGCATGATCTGCTCTTCGGCAGCTTCATCACCCCGTCCGCCGAGCGGCCCGATCAGGTGGTCGCCCTCACGCAGGTGTCGGAGCGGGCGGGCCTGGACCTCGCCACGTTCCAGGACCACCCGTACCTGCCGCGCTTCCTGGACACCTGGACGCTGCTGTCCTACCTCGCGGCGGTGACCACCGGGATCCGGCTGACCACCAACGTGCTCAACCTGCCGCTGCGGCAACCGGTCGTCCTCGCCCGCGGTGCCGCCAGCCTGGACCTGCTGACCGGCGGCCGCGTCGAACTCGGGATCGGCGCGGGCTCGGTCTGGGAGGGCATCGAGGCGAACGGCGGCCGGCGCCTGACGCCGGGTCAGGCCGTCGACGCGCTCGCCGAGGCCATCCGGATCATTCGCGAGGTGTGGGCCGCGGACCGCCCCGGCGGGGTACGCGTGGACGGCGCCTACTACCGGGTGCACGGCGCGAAGCGGGGCCCCGCCCCCGCGCACGACATCGGCATCTGGGTGGGCGCCTACAAGCCGCGCATGCTCCGGCTGGTCGGCCGCGCCGCGGACGGCTGGCTGCCCAGCCTGCCGTACCTGCCCGGCGGGCCGGCGGACCTGGCCGGCATGAACGCGCACATCGACCGGGCCGCTGCCGAGGCGGGACGCGACCCCCGCGCGGTGCGCCGGCTGCTCAACATCACCGGCCGGTTCACCGACGCCGGCTCCGATTTCCTGGTCGGTCCACCCGGGCAGTGGGTGGAGCAACTCGCCGGCCTCACCCTCGAGCACGGCGTCTCCGGTTTCATCCTGATGGCCGACGACCCGACGACGATCGAGCGGTTCGGGCAGGAGGTCGCGCCCGCGGTGCGGCAGACTGTCGCGGCCGAGCGCGCCCGCCGCCGGTGACGCCCGCCGACCGGTCAGGGAGAGCTGGCCGGCGGCGACAGCGTGCGCGAGTGATCGCCAGTTCGGGGACCGCCATCGCGGATCCGCTCCGGGAGGTCTGCGGGCTTCCCGAGCGTGCCGATCGCCATCATGATCGTGCCGAGCGCGAGGCGGTTCGCGCTCGGCACGCTCGCGCCGTCCCCCGCAGGGCTCGTTCCTCGCCTACGTGGCAACGAGCCACAGGCAGTGGGATGAACCGCGACGGCAGAGCCGCGACCGCCGACTGAGTGACCGAAAGGCGCCATGATGATGCACCCCCACCGGTTCGACGAGATCGGGATCGAGACACTGCGCGACCTCGGCAGCGTGAAGTGGAGCCTGTTCCCCGACGCGATCGGCGCGTTCATCGCGGAGATGGACTTCGGGATCGCCCCGCCGATCACCCGGGCCCTGCACGCCGCCGTGGACGAGGGCAACTTCGGCTACCTGCCCAGGGCGCGGGCGCAACGGATGGCCGAGGCGTACGTCGAATGGTCCCGCACCCGGTACGGCTGGGAGGTCCCGGCGGAGAACGTGCGACCGCTGGCCGACGTGCTCGCCGCGCTGACCGTCGCCATCGAACACTTCTCCGCCCCCGGGTCCCCGGTGATCATCCCGACCCCGGCCTACATGCCGTTCCTGACCGTTCCCCTGGCCATGGGCCGGGAGATCATCCAGGTACCGATGACGCCGGTCGACGGTCGCCTCGGCTACGACCTGGAGGCGCTCGACGCCGCCTTCCGCGCCGGCGGCAACCTGCTCGTCCTGTGCAACCCGCACAACCCGATCGGCCGCGTGCTCACCCGTGAGGAGCTGGTGGCGGTCTCCGAGGTCGTCGCCCGGCACGGCGGCCGCGTCTTCGCCGACGAGATCCACGCCCCGCTGGTCTACCCCGGTCACCGGCACATCCCGTACGCCTCGATCTCGCCCGTCACCGCAGCACACACGGTGACCGCGGCCTCGGCGTCGAAGGCGTGGAACCTGCCGGGCATGAAGTGCGCACAGCTCATCCTCTCCAACGAGGCGGACCTGGCGAAGTGGACGGAGGTCGGCGTGCTCGCCGAGCACGGCGCCGCCAACCTCGGGGTCGTCGCCAACACCGCCGCGTACACGGCCGGTGCGCAGTGGCTGGAGGAGGTGCTCGCCTACCTCGACGGGAACCGGTACCTGCTCGCCGACCTGCTCGCCCGGCACCTGCCGCAGGTGCGCTACACCCCGCCCGAGGGCACGTACCTCGCGTGGCTGGACTGCCGCGACCTCGGTCTGGGCGACCATCCCGCGGAGTTCTTCCTGGAGAATGCGGGCGTGGCGATGACCGACGGCGCGCTGTGCGGCGACGCGGGCAAGGGGTTTGTCCGCTTCAACTTCGCCACTCCCCGTCCCATCCTCCGCGAGGCGATCGAGCGGATGGCGCGGGCGGTGGCCGCGCGGTAGCGCTGCCGGTGTGGGGCGCGTGCCGTGCGCGGAAGTGAGACCGAGAGGTGAGCGTGACGAGCGACGCGACGGGAGACCGGCCCGCCGCCCCGCGGCACGGCCGCGGTGAGGACCAGGTGGCGACCGTGGCCGAACTGGTCGAGCGGGCGCGAGGGCTGATCCGGCCCGGTCAGCGGGGGATCCTGGGCATCACGGGCCCACCCGGGGCGGGCAAGTCCACGCTGGCCGAAGCCCTGGTCGCGGCGTTAGACGGCGATGCGGCGCTGGTGCCGATGGACGGGTTCCACCTGGCCAACGTCGAGCTCGAACGGCTCGGGCGACGCGACCGCAAGGGGGCGGTCGACACCTTCGACGCGGCCGGGTACGCCGCGCTGCTGCGGCGGCTGCGCGACCCCGAGGAGGAGTGCGTGTACGCCCCGGTATTCCGCCGCGAGATCGAGGAACCGATCGCCGGCGCCATCCCCGTGCCCCGTCACGTGCCGCTGGTGGTCACCGAGGGCAACTACCTGCTCGTCGACCGCGGCGGCTGGGCGCCGGTGCGCGGGCTGCTCGACGAGGTGTGGTTCCTGTCCCCGCCCGAACCCGTACGCCTCGAGCGCCTGGTCCGCCGGCACGAGCAGTACGGCAAGTCGCCGGAGGAGGCTCGCGCCTGGGCGTACGGCAGCGACCAGCGCAACGCGGACCTCGTGCGCGCCACCCGGGATCGCGCGGACCTCGTGGTCCGACTCCTCGAGTGAGCCGGTCGCCGCGCGGTCACGCGCCGGGCGGCGGAGCCGGGAGCGGGTCGGGATCGTCGGCGTCAACGGGCCACGGCGGGCGGCCGGTGCCGGTGATGCGCACCCCGCCCCAGGGATCGACCTCGCCGAGGCGCGCCGGGGCGCTGCGCTCGCCGACGACGACCTTGACATCGCGGCGACCAGCACGCACGAGCGCGGCGATCCGCGGCTCGGGTCGGATCCGCCCGATCCAGTGGTAGCGGCCGTCGATCGGCTCCCACCAGCCGGAGCAGCGCAGGTGCACCGGGACATCCGCCACCACGGCCGGGCCCTCGTAGCTCACGCCGGCCGCCTCGACGCGCCGGGCACCGGCCGGGGCGATCGGCGTCGATTGACTTTGATGCCCGCGGCTCGCATGCTGCTAGTGGTAGCAGTTACCGGCTAGTAACGTCAATGGGGGGTCGGCCGTGGACACCCGCCTGGAATCACCCGACCGCGAAGCCGTCGCGGAGCGCCTGCTCGAGGCGTCGGCACGCTTGAGCTACGACCCGACCATCGAGATCGACTGGGAGGCGCCGCACGTGCCGGACGCCTTCTGGCTGCCGCCCAAGCGCAGCAGCCTGTACGGCACCGACCTGTGGGAGCGGCTCAGCCACGCGCAGCGGGTCGAGCTGACCAAGCACGAGGTGGCCAGCGCAGCGAGCGCCGGCCTGTGGTTCGAGACGATCCTCATGCAGATGCTCATCCGCCACTACTACGACGCCGACCCGACCAGCCGGCACGCCCAGTACATGCTCACCGAGGTGGCCGACGAGTGCCGCCACTCGGTCATGTTCGGCCGGCTCATCGAGGCCCTGGGCTGCCCGGTCTACCCGGCGAGCAGGCTCGACCACTTCCTCGGCCGCTACCTCAAGGCGACCGCGACCGGCCCGCACATGTACGCGGCGATCCTCATCGCCGAGGAGATCCTCGACGCGTTCCAACGCGAGATCATGGCCGACGAGTCGCTGCAACCGCTCATCCGGGCCGTATCGCGCATCCACGTGGTCGAGGAGGCCCGGCACGTTCGGTTCGCCCGCGAGGAGCTCGTCCGCCAGGTCGCCGCGGCCGGGCCGCTCGACATGGCGTACGCGCGGCTGCTCATCGGCCGGGCCGCGTACTCGATCGCCAACCGCCTGGTGCACCCGCGGGTGTACGCCGCGGTGGGCATCCCGCCACGGGTCGGGCGCGCCGCCGCCCGCGCCAACCCGAACTTCCGCGCATCGCTGCGCTGGTCGGCGCAGCGGGTGTACGCCTTCCTGGCCGATCTGGGCCTGGTCGCCGGCCCCGGTCGTGTGCTGTGGGCGCGTGCCGGCCTGATCTAGGCCGTCGACGAAACGTGCGGACTGGGCCTGGGATTCCACCATCGGATCGGCGGATTCACGCTCCACGGGCGCTGTCGACGGGGGCGGTCACGAAGCCGCCAGACCTCGGTAGCTCCGTGCCCGTCCGGGTTCACCGGCGGGTGTCGCACCCTCAATCTCGCGCCCTGAGCGGCCGGCCGCAACCGGCGAAGGTCCCGTCCGCACGGGACCTTCGTCCTGTGCCCTGTCCCGACGCTCCCACCGCGGTCAGCGCGCCAACGTCTCGCGCAGGAACCGCAGGTGCTCGGCCTGCTGGTACGTCTGCCCGCCCTCGTGCCCGTTGTAGGGCCACACGGTCATCCGCTTCGGCCCGGCGTAGTGGTTGTACGCGGCGTACACGGTGGACGGAGGACAAATCGGATCCATCAGCGCCACGCTGAACAGCGCCGGCGTGCCCGACGCGCGGGCGGCGAAGTTCACACCGTCCATGTAGGACAGCGTGCGGAACACCCGGTCGACCTGGTGGCGGTGCACCCGGCAGTAGCCGACCAGTTCCGGGTACGGCCCCTCGGTCGCCACGTCGAGCGCCCGCCGCCAGTGGCACAGGAACGGCACGTCGACAATCGCCGCGGCCACCCGTTCGGCGAGCGCGGCGACGGCGAGCGCGAGACCGCCGCCCTGGCTGCCCCCGCACACCGCGATGCGCTGAGGGTCAACCCCGTCGAGCGCGCGAGCCGCGTCCACCGCCCGCACCGCGTCCGTGATCAGACGCCGGTAGTAGTACGTCTCGGGGTCGAGCACACCACGGGTCATGAATCCCGGGTACTGCGGGTCGACCGGCGCATCGCACCGGTCCGGCGTGTCGCCCCGGCTCGACACCCCGCCCTGGCCACGGGTGTCCATGATGAGGTTGGCGTAGCCGGCCGAGGCGTACAGCAGCCGCTCGTGCGCCAGCCCTCGCCCTCCGCCGTACCCGATGTAGGTCACCACGCACGGCAGCGCGCCGGTGGCGTCGCGCGGCCGGACCAGCCAGCCCTTGATCGGGTCTCCGCCGTAGCCGGGGAACGTGACGTCGAAGACGTCCAGAACCGCGAGCCCTGAGTCGACGCGCGTGGCGGTCGGCCGCATCGGGTGCTCGCGCGCCGCGGCCAAGGTGCGCGCCCAGAAGGCGTCGAAGTCCTCGGGCTCCTCGCGTGGCGGCGCGTACGCCTCGAGTTCGGCCAGCGGCCAGTCGACCAGCGCCATCAGATGCTCACCTCCGTACGGGTGCCAGCGGCCAGACTGGCCGAGATGATCGCCGATCCACGCACGGCGATGTCCGTCGGATGCCACGGGTCGTGCGCCGTCGGGCGTGCGCGACGACCTGCACCTGGTGTGTCGAGACCGGGCACCGGCCCGGGGCGCAGGATCCGGGTCGTGGCGGCCCTGGGAGAATCGACGAATGGTGCCACCGGACGGGCACGTGCACAGCGAATGGTCGTGGGACGCGGTCGAGGGTTCGATGGAGCGCACCTGCGCCCGGGCGGTGGAGATCGGCCTGCCGTGTGTGGCGTTCACCGAGCACGCCGACTTCACACGCTGGACCCTGTCCGGCGCGCCTCCACCCGGCGTGCGGGCCCAGGTCACCGAGGACGGGATGTTCGTACCGCCGGCCTTCGACGTGGCGGGCTACCTGGAGTGCCTGCAGCGGTGCCGGGAGCGGTTCCCCGAGCTGCGGATCCTGTCGGGAGTGGAGCTGGGTGAGCCGCACTGGCACGTGACCGAGTCCACCCGGTTGCTCGACACCGGCGCCTTCGACCGAATCCTGGGTTCGGTGCACTCCATCCGTACTGGCGACGGGCGGTTCCTGGAGGTCGGGGACGCGTACCGGGTTGGCGAGGCGGACCCCGCGGGCCGGGCGGCCGACGTGCTGCGCGCCTACCTGGCCGAGGCGGCCCGCATGGTCCGAGCCAGCGACACGTTCGCCGTGCTCGCGCACGTCGACTACGCGCTGCGGTCGTGGCCCGCCGAGGCCGGCCCCTGCGACCCGGCGATGTTCGAGGAGGAGTTCCGCGAGGTGCTGCGCGCCCTGGCGGACACCTCGCGTGCGCTGGAGGTGAACACCAAGGGGCCGCTGCGCCCGGAGATCGTGCGCTGGTGGTACGACGTCGGCGGGGACGCCGTCAGCTTCGGCAGCGACGCCCACGACCCGGCCGCGCTGGCCCGCGGCTTCCCCGCGGCCGCGGCGATGGTGCAGGCGTGCGGGTTCCGGCCCGGGCGCCACCCGTACGACCTGTGGGTACGGGCCTAGCGGCGGCCCCGGTCCACCGCCGCGCAGAAATCCATTCGCCCGACCCGCGCCCGCGCAAACACAATCGCGGCCATGCGGGACAGGCCGGAGGGCATGCGGGAGTCCGAACTGGTCGCGGCGCTGGCCGACGGATGGGGGCTCGGTGTCCGGTCCGCGACGTACCGCCCGGTGGGCTTCGGCAGCTACCACTGGGCGGTCGCCGACGACGAGGGGCGCGCGTGGTTCGTGACGGCCGACGACCTCGGCCGCGAGCACGAGCAGCGTGACCGGGTCTTCGGCGTCCTCGGCCGGGCGCTCGGCACCGCGCTCGCCCTGCGCCGCGCCGCGGGGCTCGAATTCGTGGTCGCACCGGTCCCGACCCTGGCCGGATCGGCGCTGTGGCGGGCCAACCCGCGGTACGCGGTGTCCGTGTTCCCCCTGCTCGAGGGTGAGGCCGGGCAGTTCGGCCCGCACCGGCCCCAGGACCGGGCGGACGTCGTGGAGCTGCTGGTCCGGCTGCACCGGGCCACCCCGGTCGTCGCGACCGCCGCCGACCGCGCCGACCTCGCCCTGCCCGGCCGCGCGGGGCTGGAGAGCGCGTTGCGCGGCGTCGACCGGGCGTGGGTGGGTGGGCCGTACTCCGAGCCGGCTCGCCGTCTGCTCGCCGCCCGCGCCGACCGGGTGCAGGCGATGCTCGCCGACTTCGACCGGCTCGTCGCCGTGGTACGCGACGGCGCGGGCCCGTGGGTGGTGACGCACGGCGAGCCGCATCCCGGCAACGTCATGCGGACACCCGACGGCCTGCACCTCATCGACTGGGACACGGTGCGGATTGCCCCGCCGGAGCGGGACCTGTGGCTGATCGCCGACGACGACTCCGACGAGGTGATCGCCGACTACACCGAGGCCACCGGGTGGCCCGTCGACCCGGCCGGCCTCGCCCTGTTCCGGCTGCGGTGGACGCTCGCCGACATCGCCGCCTACGTGGACGAACTGCGCGGCCCGCACCAGGCCACCGCCGACACCGCCGCCTCGCTGCGGTACCTCGCCGGCTACCTCGATGGCCCTCATCACCGCAGCGAGCAACCGCACTCAACCTTTCAGTGACAGCAAGTACTTTCCTTGATGGAAAATACTTGCTAGCCTCTCCAGGAAACGCCGGAGACGGAGGGGAGCGTTCGACATGCGCGAAGAGATGCGAGCCGAGGAGGCCGCGCAGGCGTTGGCCGGGATCCGGGAGCGCCAGGAGCAGGTGATCAACGTGGCGGTGCCCCCCGCCCGGTTCTGGTGGTTGCTCGCGACGCTCACCGTCGCGTTCGCCGCCGCGGTCGAGTCGCGCAGACCGCTCGTGATCGGCGTCGGTACCGCGCTGTTCGTGGCCGGAGTCCTCGCCAGCCTTGCATGGGCGCTGCGCCGCGCCATGCGCGTCCAGGTCCGCAATGAACTGCTTGGGTGGCGGGGCGGCATGCTGATCGCCGGATTCGCTCTGCTGACCGCCGGCGGTTCCATCGCGGTCGGCTTCAGCCTGAGCGCCGCCGGTGTGCCGCACCCGGCGACCCTGGGCAACCTGTTCGGCGCGATCCTGCTGGTCGCGGGTGGCCCCCTGCTCATGCGGGCACTGCGCCGCATCATGCTCGACCGCTCCGGAGCTGCCCAGTGACCGCGCCGCGCTTCGACGAACTCATCCACGCGCCGACCCGGTTGGCGATCGTCTCCCTGCTCGCCGCGTCGGAGTGGGCCGACTTCGCGTTCATCCGCGACAGCGTCGGCCTCTCCGACTCCGCGCTGTCCAAACAGCTCGCCACGCTCGAGGACGCGGGCTATGTCGAGATCCGCAAGTCCTTTGTGGGCAAGCGACCGCGTACCTCCGCGGCGTTGACCGCCGCCGGGCGCGCGGCCTTCGACGGGCACGTCGCCGCGCTGCAGGAGATCGTGTCCCGCGCCGGCGCCTCCGTCCTGCCTCGATAGGCGACGCCCCGCGGACCGCGCGGTAGCTCCGCTGGGATGATCGCTCAATCGAGTCAGACAGCACTCACCGTGGCCGCCGCCCGTGCCGCCCACCTGATCGTGGACCGCGAGCCCCGCATCTTCGCCGACACCCTCGCCGATTCGCGATACCCAGCGTCGGTCAGCGCGACGCGCTTCCCGACGAGCTCTGGCGCCGGGGACGACCCACTGCGCCCTGCGGCGCTGGCGATGATCGCCCAGGTGACCGTGGCGGCACGGGCAGAGCCGTGACCCCTCAGGCGGCGCCCAACGCCTTCGCTTCGGCCGCGTGCAGACGTGCCCGGTGTGCCGCGAAAACCTCGTCGTTGCTGCCAAGGGTGGCTCCGGGCACGGTCGGCGAGACGAACGTCGGCAGCACCACGCCCCGCGAGCTGAGCACCGCGGCGGTGCGGGTGACGAGTTCATGGCTGACCACGCTAGCGATGACGGTGGAGGACCCACCGACCGGGCGGTCCCATCCGTCCACAGTAATCAGCGCGTCCTCGACCGGCGCGCCAGTGTCGATCATCACGTCGCAGACATCCGCTAGCCGCTTGCCCGAGGAGTGCTCGGCGGGGCGGGACAGCGACTCGGAAGAGGTAACGGCGACGGTGAACAGGCGACGCTCGTGGGCGTACATCGCCGCCTCGATACCGGCTGAGTTGCGTCCGCCATGACTGTAGACGACCAGGACGTCTCCCGCGTTGAGCGGCTGGTGCGCCAGGAACTTATCGATGTAGCCCTCGGCACGCTCCAGCCACAGCAGCTCCCGCACGCCGCCCGGGCCGAGCACGTTGTGCCACATCACCCTCGGGTCGGTCAGCGGGTGCAGACCCACGAAGCTGCCGTAGCGCGGAAACGCGTCCAGCGTCGGAATCACCGAGTGGCCGGTGCCGAACAGATGCACGAGCCCGCCGGACTCGAGTGCGTCCGCGCACTGCTGCGCAACCCGGTCGAGCACCTCGTTCTGCGTGTCGGCGAGGCGCTCGAGCAACTGGATCAGGCGGCGAGTGTACGCGGGCTGGGTGGACACGGTTCAACCTCCATTACAGATGGACCTACGGATTGCGCAGCACGAGCCGGATCCTGTACCGGTCACCGCGCATGACGCTGATGACCCGCTCAAACGGGCCGTGCTGGTAGTAGGTGACTCGCTCGACGAAGAAGCCGCAGGCGCGCGGCGTGACCTCGAGCAGGGCCGCATCGCGGCCTTTGATCGTGCCGACGGTGAAGGTCTCCACGGCTTCGGTCGGGGTCACGCCGTACTCGGCGCGCAGCAGACCGTACAGGCTGCGGTCGCCGATCTCGAGCCTCTCTAGCCCAGGGAACCGCCGCGCCGGCAGATAGGAGGTCTGAATTCCGATCGGCCTCCCGTCGCCGGTGCGCAGCCGGTGCACGCGCACCACCGGATCCCCTTCGTCGATATCGAGCGCCAGCGCGGTCGGCTCGTCGGCCGGGATCGTCGCCACGTCCAGCACCTTCGCGCCGGCGACGAGTCCGAGCTGGGCTAGCTCAGTGGTGAAGGACGTGACGTGGCGGGCACCGGCGGTCAGCGCGGTGTCCCGCACGAACGTCCCGCGACCACGCTCTCGGACCAAAAGTCCGCTCTGGACTAACCGGCCGAGAGCCTGACGCATGGTGATGCGGCTGACGCCGTACACCGCGCAAAGCTGCTCCTCGGCCGGGATCCGCTCCCCCGGGCGCCACTCCGTGGCGATCCGACGGCGTAGATCGTCCTCGACCTGCTTGTGCAGGGGTACGCCAGTGGATACGTCGAGAGGCCGCGCCGTCATGACCACAACTCCTCACCCTGGGTGGCGGCGTACAGCGCCCCGATGACTCCGGCGTCCTGGCCGAGGGCCGCCGGCACGACCGGCACGCGGCGGGCGTCCGGACTGCCGCAGCGCGCGACCGCCGCGCGCAGTGCCTCGGCGTACGCGTCGAATGCGGCGCACAGCCCGCCGGAGATGACGACCAGCTCGGGGTCGAGGATCGAGGCGAGCGCGGCGATCCCGGTACCGAGCGAGGTCGCCCACGCGTCCAGCGCGGCCCTCGCGGACCGATCACCGGAACGGGCCGCGGCGACCAGGTCGGGTCCGGTTCGGCCCGGTCCGGCGAGGCGGTCCAGCGCGGAACCGGACGCCGCCAGTTCCAGTGCGCCGTGGTCGGCGGTCGGATCGATGCCCGCCGACGGCAGCCAGCCGAACGACCCGGCCGTGCCGTGCGCGCCCCGGACTATCCGGCCACCGAGCAAGATCGCTCCACCGACACCGGTGCCGACCGAGACCAGCACGGCGTCGCGCGCTCCTCGGGCAGCACCCTCGCGCACCTCGGCCAACAGAGCCAGTTGAGCGTCATTGGCGAGGGCCACGGCGGCACCGCCGAGGCGGTCGGACAGGTCAGCGGCGAGGGGGCGCCCGTCCATCCAGCGCAGCGCGGGGATCCAGCGCGGAACCTCGGTACCGGTTGCCCCTGGCAGGCCGACGACGACGGAGGAGACCGGTTCAGGCGGTGCAAGGGCAGCGATGGTGTCGATGAACTCCGCGTAGCTGCCCGGCGTAGGCCGGGTAGCTATGGCACCCCGCCGCGCGCACACCCGCACCGACGTGCCGCCGACATCCACTCCCAGTACGTTCATCGCACACCGGTGCGGGCGATGCTCTGGATGAAGACCCGTTGGGTCAGCAGGAACACGATGATGGTCGGCATGCTCGCGATGAGCGCGCCAGCCATGACCACCGACTGGTAGCGCACGCTGGAGGCGTACGACAGCAGCTGCGCGAGCGACAGCACCACCGGGAACTTGGTATCGCTCTGCAGTATCGAGAGCGGCCAGAGGAAGCTGTTCCAGTAGTAGACGAAGGCGAAGACCGCGAGAGTGACGGTGGCCGGCTTCAACAACGGCAGCACCACACGCACGAGCACACGCAGCTCCCCCGCGCCGTCCACCCGGGCGGCGTCGATGAGCTCGTCGGGCACGTCGGCGCAGAACTGTCGCATGAGGAAGATCCCGAACGGGTTGGCCAGCCACGGCAGCAGCACCCCGAGGTATGAGTCGGCGAGGCCGAGCGAGGACACCATCCAGTACAGCGGCACCAGGGTCACGATCGGCGGCAGGAACATCGTGCCGACCAACGCCCAGAACAGGGCATCGCGGCCGGGAAAGCGGTACTTGGCGAAGACATAGCCGGCTGCGACGCTGGTGACGAGCACGGAGAGCGTCCCGAGGCCAGCGATGAGCGTGCTGTTGGCGAACGCCCGGCCGAACGGAACGGCGTCGAACACCGTGGAGTAGGCCTCGAAGGTCAGCTCGCGCGGCCACCAGGACGGCGGAATCGCGCTCAACTCGGCGGGCGACTTGAGGCTGGAAATCGTCATCCAGTAGAGCGGGAACAGCGGGAACACCGCCGCGACGACAAGGCCCGTGATCGCCCCGGCCCGACCGAGTGTCCTCATCGTCTCACCACCAGCCGCCGGGTCCCGACCACGGCACCCGCCACCACGACGAGCACCAGCAGCATGCTCAGCGCCATCGCGCTGGCCTGGCCGGCGAGACCGAACTGGAAGGCAGTGCGCTGGATGTCGAAGGTCAGCACGTTCGTGGCGTTCGACGGACCACCCTGGGTCAGCAGGTACACCGGCTCGAAGACCTGTACGGCGTTGATGACGGCGATCATCCCGACGAAGACGAGAGTGCGGCGCAGCAGCGGGATCGTGATGCTCACGGTCAGGCGCAGCCGGCCCGCGCCGTCCACCCGTGCGGCCTCGTAGACCTCGCCTGGGATCTGGGTGAGTCCGGCGACGAGCAGGACCGTGTAGTAGCCGAGCATCTGCCACACGTTGAACAGGGCGAGGGAGAACAGCGCGACGTCCGGATCGCTGATCCAGCCGACGGGCTCGAAGCCCAGCGCCACCACCAGTTGGTCGAGCGGTCCGTAGCCGGGCGCGTAGAGGTTGCCCCACACCAGCGCCACGGCGACGGTCGGGACGACGTACGTGGCGAACAGAATGGTGCGCACGACGTAGCGTCCCCGCACGGTCGGAAAGTAGAGCAGCAGGGCGAGCATGAACGCCAGCGGCAGAGTCAAGCCGACCACCATGAGCCCGTACAGGATGGTGTTCCACAGAGTGGTCCGGAAGTCCCCGCTGGTCCAGATCGTGCGGTAGTTGTCGACCCCGACCCAGCTCATCTCGCTGATTGGCGTGAACATGGACCACTCGTGCAGGCTGACCCAGACGCTGAGCCCGAGCGGCACGAACACGAACGCGCCGATGATGATCAGAGCCGGGGAGAGGAACACGGCCGCGGCGCCGCGGTGCCCCAACGCACCGCGGCGCCGGACCACGTGTGGCATGCTCACCCGTTCGCCTTCGCGAGAGCGTCCGCTGCCTCCTCCTGCGCGGCCTTCATCGCGTCCGCCGCGGACGCCTTACCGAACAGGAGGTCCTCTATGTGCTTCTGGATAACCTGGGTCGCCTGCTCGCCACCGAGCACCGTTGGGAAGGGCGTGGCGTTCGGCAGCTCATCGACGTACACCTTCAGGAACGGGTCGGACAGCTCCTTCTCGTACGCCTTCAGGTCACTCGTGCGGCTGGGCAGGATGCCCATCGACATGAGGACGTCAGCCATGGCCGAGGCGCCGGGCTTGCCGCCTTTCACCACGTTCTGTGACTCCGGCCCGTTCAGCCAGGCCAGGAACTCCCACGCCGCGTCCTGTTTGGCCTGGGTGGCCTTCGCGTTAACGATGGTGAGCCACGAGTACGAGATGGCCGACGACTTCGAGCCCGACGGCCCGACTGGAATCGGAGCCACCCCCACATCGGCGTATCTGTCCCCCATGGCCTGCTGCAGCGAACTCTGCCACCAGTTGGCCATGATGATCATGCCGGTCTTGCCATTGGCGAAGTTGTCCAGGTACGGCCCGGTGGTGTTCGCGTTGGCCTGGCTCATGCTCGGATCCGTCGCCTTGGCGTGGACCAGCCGCTCGTAGAGTTCCGCGACCGCAACCACCTTCGGGTCGGTCAGCTGCGGAGCAGCCCCGTTGAGAAGCTGGCCGCCGTTGGACGCCACCAGCGACAGGAACGGGTGGACCACGCCGGCCGGCCAGCTCGTGATGACACCGAAGCCTTGCTGACCCGGCTTGGTCAGCTTCACGGCTGCCGCCTCCAGCTCGGCCCACGTCTTCGGCGGCTCGGCGATACCCGCCTCCGCGAAGAGCCGCTTGTTGTAGTTCAGCGCGTAGAGATCCACCTCGTTGGGGTAGCCGTACCGCTTGCCGTTCTTCGTGACGTCCTCGACCAGGTTGCTCGGCCAGTTCGACGCCACGTCCTCGGCGTACTGCGGCGGTGCGGGTGCGGCGAGCCCGTCGCGGACCAGCTCCGGCAGCCAAAGGTCGTAGATGCTGGCGATCGTCGGGCCGTTAGGCGACGCGCCCTGCGTGCGCAGAGTACTGAGCAGGTTTGCGAACGGCACCGCCCGAATCTGCACGTCCACGTTGTCGTGCGTCTTCTCGTACGCCGCCGCGGCGGCCTCGAGCATCGTGACCTGGTCTGGTCCCCAGTGCGTCAAGAAGGTGATCGTCTCTTTGTCACCTGCGGATCCTTCGTTGCCGCAGGCGGCGGCGCCGCCGGCAACGACCAGTGCCGCCGCGGCGGCTAGGACCGGCCGCAGTGCCCGGAATCGGGTCGCTCTCATCTCGCCTCCCAGTCCGAGGCTCAGCTGTCGAATTGGCAGAACGTTATAACAACTTTGCCGAGCACGGGAGACCTGAGACATTTTTGTGATCTTCATATCCGGGTGTGGGACCTCGCCCCCAAACACAACTATCAGTAGCTGCACGGACACCGACGGTCGGTCAACGCCGAGCCGATTTCACGCTACGGGATCAGGTCGCGGCGTGGACCTGCTGAAGGGCTGGACGAGCCGGTCCGAGCCGGGTGCAGCTTGAGTGATACTGAGCGCAGGGAGGCAATGACGATGAGTCAGCACCACGCGCACGAGCCGCCCCACCAACATCGGCCCGAACAGCACGAGCGCCGTGCGACGCAGCGGGACACCGGTGGACACGGGCCGGACGACCATCACCGGGCCGCGCGCGACAAGCACGCCGGGCACGACCCGGTTGTCTTCCGCCGCAAGTTCTGGGTCTGCCTGGTCCTGACCGTGCCGATCGTGGCCACCAGCCCGCTGGTCCAGCAGTGGCTGGGCTACCGGCTGGACTTCCCCGGCGTGTCCTGGGTCGGCCCGGTGCTCGGCACGGTGGTTTTCTTCTACGGCGGCTGGCCGTTTCTGGTCGGCGCGGTGCGCGAGGCACGCGACCGGGCGCCGGGCATGATGCTGCTGATCGGCCTGGCGATCACGGTGGCCTTCATCGCCTCGGCCGCCACCAGCCTCGGGTTGTTCGACCTGGACTTCTGGTGGGAGATGTCCGCGCTGGTGACCATCATGCTGCTCGGTCACTGGCAGGAGATGAAGGCCATCGGACAGGCCCGTGGGGCGCTCGCGGCGCTGGCCGAGCTGCTGCCGGACGAGGCCGAACGGGTCTCCGCGGACGGCGGTGTGCAGCGGGTGAAGGTGTCCGACCTGCGGGTCGGTGACGTGGTGCTCGTCCGTCCCGGGTCCCGGGTGCCGGCCGACGGGCACGTCGTCGACGGCACGGCGGAGGTCGACGAGTCCATGATCACCGGCGAGTCGCGGCCGGTGCCGCGCGGCGTGGGGGCCCGGGTCGTGGCCGGCTCGGTGGCGACGGATTCCGCGATCCGCGTGCAGGTCGACGCGGTGGGTGAGGACACCGCGCTGGCCGGCATCCAACGCCTCGTCGCCCAGGCCCAGCAGGCCCGCGGGCGTGCCCAGGATCTCGCCGACCGGTTCGCGGGATGGCTGTTCTACATCGCGGTCGTCGTCGCCGTGGTCAGCCTCGTCATCTGGTGGGCCCGCGACAACCCCGACGAGGGCATAGTCCGCACCATCACCGTGCTGGTGATCTCCTGCCCGCACGCCCTCGGGCTGGCGATCCCGCTGGTCATCGCCCTGTCCACCGGCCTCGCCGCGCGCAACGGCATCCTGGTGAAGAACCGGCTGGCGCTGGAGCGGATGCGGGTCGTGGACGCGGTGCTGTTCGACAAGACCGGCACCCTGACCAAGGGCTCGCACACCGTCACCGGTGTCGCCGCCACGGCGGGCACCGGTGAGAACGACGTGCTGCGGCTGGCCGCCGCCGTGGAGGCCAACAGCGAACACCCGCTCGCCCGCGCCATCGTGGCCGCCGCCAGCCGTCGCGGACAGCCACCTGCGGCCCGGGACTTCCAGTCGATGCCCGGCCGTGGCGTGCGGGCCAGCGTCGACGGGACCGCATATGCGGTCGGCGGCCCCGCGCTGCTGCGGGAGCTGAACACCGAACCGCCCGGGGACCTGGCCGACGCGACCCGAAACTGGTCCGCCCGTGGCGCGGCGGTGCTGCACCTGGTCACGTTGGACGGCGCGCCGCGGGTGCTCGGGGCCATCGCGCTGGAGGACGAGGTGCGCCCCGAGGCCAGGGAGGCCATCGCCCAACTCCGCGAGCTGGGCGTCAAGAAGATCGCAATGGTCACCGGCGACGCCCGGCCCGTCGCCGAGGCCGTCGCCGCTGACCTGGGCTTCCGACCCGGCGTCGACGAGATCTTCGCCGAGGTGCTCCCTCAGGACAAGGACGAGATCGTCTCCGGGCTGCAGGCCCGGGGCCTGACCGTGGCGATGGTCGGCGACGGGGTCAACGACGCACCCGCCCTGGCCCGCGCCAACATCGGCATCGCGATCGGGGCCGGCACCGACGTCGCCATCGAATCGGCCGGCGTGATCCTCGCCTCCTCCGACCCGCGGGGTGTCACCAGCACCATCCGGCTCTCGAAAGCCTCGTACCGCAAGATGATCCAGAACCTCGCCTGGGCGGCGGGGTACAACGTCATCGCGATCCCCGTGGCGGCCGGTGTCCTCGCCTGGGCCGGCGTCTCGCTGAGCCCGGCCGCCGCGGCCATCCTCATGTCCGCCTCGACCATCGTGGTCGCGCTCAACGCCCAGACGCTGCGCCGGGTGCGTCTCGCTCCCGGGGAGCCGTGACTGCCGTCACCCGGACGACCGTCCGGCGCCGCGCAGCACAGCCAGGCGCCGTTGGTACTCCTCGTCGTCGATCTCGCTGCGGGCGTAGCGCTCGGCCAGTACCCGCTCGGCGTTGACGAGCGTGACCGGCACTGCCCGGGCCCGCCCTCCGGTGAGGTAGCGGACCAGGAGCACCACCGCCGTGATCAGCAGGCCCCAGAACACGACCATGTTGAGCGCCATCAGCAGGTAACCCCAGTCGCCCGCGCCGTATCCCCAGTGCATCACCGTGACCTCCCTCGGTGGTCCCGCATCAACGGTCGCCTCCCGGCAGGCCGACGGGTACGGACGAACGTCCCGTACGGCTGGGGTCCTTGGTCCCCTCGGCCTCGCGGGTCAGGCTGCCGGGGACCGCCGCGCGAGGTCGGCCTCGACGTTGCGCGCCATGTGCGACAGCACCTGGATGGTTCCGGCGTACTGCTCCGGGGTGAGGCCCTCGACGACCGCGGCGCGCACCCGGCCGATCTGCTCGGCCGCCGCCGCGTGCGCGGCCCGGCCCTCCGGCGTCAGGGTCACCGTCTCGCCGGGGTCGGTCCACCCGCGGGCCGCCAGATCGTCCAGCACCTCAGCCAGGTCAGGAGCGCCCTCGGTCCAGAACGGCGTGAGCGCTTCCCGCAGCTCGTGGCGGGTCAGCGGGCGGCGGCTGACGGTGTTGAGCACCTGCCAGTGCCGGCGGGTGAGATCGAACTCGGCGAGCGCCGAGGCGAGTTGCGCCTCGAGCAGGTTGTGCAGGTGCTTCAGCCAGTACCCGATCGGCTTTCGATCGTCCACGATTCCAATCCTATATACAATGACATCTAGTTGTGCAGTATTATGTATTGGAGCATTGGTGAAGGACAAGTCCAAGCCGATGCCGGCGGCCCGCAGCGGCGGCGGGGACGAGATCGCGACCATCGAGGCGGCGATCGTCGCGCTGCGCCGCTCCTACCGGCGCCGAGCCATCTCGCGGCTGTCACACCGGCGCGGTGAGCGTGCGGGCCGTGTCGGCGCACTGCCCGACGCGGTCTTCGAACTGCTCGACGCGATCGCCACCGCCGACGATCGGGCGCTGGCCGTCACCGAAGCGGCCGTTGTGCTCGACGTCGACCAGCCGAGAGTGAGCCGCCTGGCCGCGCAGGCCGTGGAGGCGGGCCTGGTGCAGCGGACGGCGGATCAGCACGACGGGCGGCGCTCGCTGCTGGTGCTCACGCCGCAGGGACGGGACGCCCTCACCCGGGTGCGCGCCTTCCGCCAGCGCGTCATCGCCGAGGCCATGAAGGACTGGACGGTGACGGAGCGAGCCGCGCTCGCCGACCTCCTCACCAGGTTCGTGCGCGACTTCGCGGCGCTGACCCGACCGGACCCAGGCGACACGTGAGGGCTCCAGCATCCCAGGCCCCGAGAGCGGCGCGAAGCTCGCGGTTCTCACCGAACTAGCGGCCGAGCGCCGAGCCGTGCACCGTGTGGTCAGCGCACGACCCGGTGCTCGGCGCTGATCCGCAGCCGAGGGCCGCTCCAGCCGCGGCGCAGCCACCGGTCGTGGCTGGCCACCACGACCGCCCCCGGCGCCCGGCGCAGCGCCTCCTCCAACTCCTCGGCGAGCGCGAGCGAGATGTGGTTGGTGGGCTCGTCGAGCAGCAGCAGGTTCGGGGCGCGCGCGACCAGCAACGCGAGCGCGAGCCGCCGGCGCTGTCCGACGCTGAGCACGCCCACCTCGCGGTCCAGATCGCGCGGCGCGATGAGGCCCAGCTCGGTCAGGGGTACGGCCGCGGGCCCGGCTGCGGCCGCGTACACCTGTCGGGGCGTGCGGCGCGGGTCGGGGAAGTTGACCTCCTGCTCCAGCAGGCCGACCCGCAGGCCCCGCCGTCGCCGCACCGACCCGCCGGCCGGGGTCAGCCGGCCGGCGAGCACCGCGAGCAGCGTGGACTTCCCCGCGCCGTTGGGGCCCTCCACCAGTAACCGCCCCCGGGCCGGCAGGTCGAGGTGGTCGACCCACAGCCGGCCCGGCACGCGTACGCCCCGCAGGGACACCGCGGGCCCATCCGCGTCCCGGTCCTCGGTGGTCAGCGTGCCCGCGAAGCGCAGCGGCGCCGGAGGCTTGGCCACCTGCGTGCGGGTCAACTCGTCCAGCCGGCGTCGCGCGTTGCGGACCCGCCGCGAGACCTGCGACTCCACCCGGCCGCCGTGCCGGTCGTACGCCACCTTGTTGCGGTCGCGGGGCGCGCGGTGGTGCGCGACCTGCCGGGCGGTGGTGCGTACCGCCATCCGCAGCGCGTCCAGTTGCTCCTGCTCGGCGGCGTACTGCTCCTCCCAGCGTCGCCGCTCCACGCGCTTGGCACGCCGATAGTCGGAGTAGGCGCCGCCGTAGCGGGTCACGCCGTGGCGCGACGGGTCCAGGTCCACGATGTGCGTGCACACCGCGTCGAGCAGCACCCGGTCGTGGCTGGCGACCACCACCGTGCCCGGCAGCCGCGCCAGGTGGGCCTCGACGAACGCGATCGCGTCGTCGTCGAGGTGGTTGGTCGGCTCGTCGAGCAGCAGCGCGCGGGGCTGGCGGATCAGCAGCGCCGCCAGGCCCAGCCGGGACCGTTCGCCACCGGAGAGGGTGCCCACCCGCCTGTCGCGGCCGACCGCCGCCAGCCCGAGCCCGGCGAGCACCAGGTCGGCGCGCCGGTCGGCGTCCCACAGGTCGTGGTCCGTCGCCCACTGCAGCAGCTCGCCGTACGCCGCGAGGGCGTTCTGGTCGTCGGGACGCTCGTGCAGCGTGCCGGCCAGTTCGTCGAGGCGAACCTGCGCCGCGCGCAGGTCGGACAGCGCGTCGTCGAGCACCTCGCCCACCGTGACGTGGCCCGGATACGGCAACTCCTGGTGCAGGAAGCCGGTGTCCGCCGGTCGGGTCACCTGTCCGCCGTCCGGCTCCTCGACCCCGGCGAGCAGGCGCAGCAACGTCGACTTGCCCACCCCGTTCTCGCCGATCAAACCGATGCGCTGACCGGGTGCGGCGGTCAGGCTCACGCCGTCGAGGACACGGCGCTCGCCGTACACCTTGACCAGATCGTGGGCGGAGAGGATCGCGGACACCAGACACCACCGGAGGAGAAGGAGGGAGCCCGCCGGGCATGACGCCTCGGGCGCGGGCCTGCCGTGGTGTCAGCTCTCCATAGCGGATGCGATGGTACGGGGGCGACGCGGCCACGCGCCACGCCTTTTCCGGCCCGGATACAGTGGTGCCGTGATCGACTTCGCGAACGGCTCGGTGTTCAAGCTGAGCCCCTGCTCCCCCTCCGACATCGCCTCGTCGATCGAGCCGCTGCTCATCCCCGGCGAGCGGATCGTCTCGTGCTTCAAGGCCGTGCGGGACTTCGTGGTATTCACCGACAAGCGTCTGATCACCGTGAACGTGCAGGGGATCACCGGACGCAAGCGCGACTTCACCTCCCTGCCGTACAGCAGGATCCAGGCGTTCTCGGTGGAGACCGCCGGCACATTCGATCTCGACGCGGAGCTCGAACTGTGGTTCAGCGGCCTCGGGAAGGTCCGGCTGGAGTTCAGGGGCCGCGCGGACATCACCGAACTCGGTCGCACGCTCGCCACCTACGTGCTCTGACCCGCCTGGCGGGCAGCCGTGACCGCCACCGCGACGAGGAGGAGACGTGGCGGACTCGCCGTGGCCAACACCGGCCTCGGCGTGCTGGCGCATCAGGGCATCCTGCGTTTGGTACGCAAGCTGAGGCGCGTCCCATCGTCCTATTCGGACACGCGATCTCGCTGACCGTTCCGCACATCGGCCGCCGGCCCTTAGGTGACTAATCAGGGAAAGCCCGAATTGGCCGTCGCGGACGGCAGTGCGAGTCTGCTCCTGCGGACCACGCCGGGCTGCCCCGCCCTGCCGGGCCAGTCGGGCGATGAGGTCCCCGCACGGTGTGCGGGCCGGACGCCCGCCGGCGCGAACGGGAACGACCGAGAGGAGCAGCTCGTGCCACGCCCTCACGCAGCCACAGCGAGCGGTGGCGGCCAGCCATGATCGAACCGCTTGGGGATCTGGTCGACGGCGTGCTGGAGGCGCTGGCGTCGATCGGACCGGGGGCCCTCGCCGTCATCACCGGGCTGCTTCTGGTGTTGGAGACCACGGTCCTGCTCGGGCTGCTGGTGCCCGGCGACGTGATCGTCCTGCTGGCCGGCTCGACAGCCCGACAGTCCGGGCCGGTACGCGCTGGTGCTGTGCTCGGCGACGGCCGGGACGTTCCTCGGACAGGTGTGCGGGTACGCGCTGGGCCGTGAGGTCGGCCCGTGGCTGCGCGCCAGCAGGGTGGGGCGGCTGCTGGGCGAGCACCGGTGGACCCGGGCAGAGGATTACCTCGCCGGACGTGGCGCGTGGATGCTCGTCCCGGCGCGGTTCGTGTCCGTGGTGCACTCGGTCGTCCCGGTCGTCGCCGGCACCGTGCGGATGCCGTTCGGGCGGTTCGCGTTCTGGGCCGCACTCGGCGCGGTCGTCTGGGCGGGCGTGTACACGTCACTCGGCGCGGCGGCCGGAGCCGCCTACCGCGAGTACGGGCACCTCGGCCTGATTACCTCCGTGCTGCTGCTCGGCGCGGCAGCCGGGGCGATGGCGCTGCACTCGCACCGTGCCCGGCAGTCTCGTGACCGCGACCCCGCCGAGGCACAGCGCCCCGCCGAACAGGGCCAGCGGAGCCGGCGCCTCACCGAGCAGCAGCCACGACATGAGCACGGTCAACGCCGGCACGAGGTACGAGGAGGAGCTCAGGTGCCCGGCGCTGGTGTGCGCCAGCGCGTACGCCCAGGTCGCGAACGCGACCGCGGTGGGGAATAGTCCCATGTAGACGACCCCGGCGGTGGCGGCCGGCGGCGCGGCGACGACCTCGCGGACCAGGGCGGGCGCGAAGGGCAGGCACAGCGCCACGCCGGCCACGCAGCCGAGCCAGGTGGCCGTGAACGGATCGACGTGGCGCAGGGCCTGCTTCTGTAGCATCACGCCGACGGCGTACAGCACCGCGGCGCCGAGCGCGAGGAGCACTCCGGCGACGTCGTACCGCCCGGTCGAGGTCGCGACGGCGATGGCGACGACGCCGATGAACGCGACCCCGACACCGAGCAGAAGGGTACGCGGGAAGCCCTCGCCGAGCAGGAGGCCGGCGCACACGGCGACGATGATCGGCGCCACGTTGATCAGAAGCGCGGCCGTGCCGGCGTCGAGGTGGCGCTCGGCGGTGTTCAACAGCACCGCGTAGAGCCCGAACCACAGCGCCCCGTACGTGGCCACGAGCAGCAGCGGGTGGCCGCGCGGAAGGCGAACCGGCCGGGTCAGGGCGACGAGGCTGAGCGCGAGCGCCCCGACGGCCAGGCGGCCCAGGGCCATCGCACCCGGGGAGTAGTGCGCGCCGACGGCCCGGATGGCGATGAAGGCCGACGCCCAGAAGACCATCGTGACCCCGGCGGCCACTGTCGGCAGACCACTCGCGCGCGTGGGCCGCTGGACTGCAGCCTTAGTCGTCACACTCACGCTGTCATCGTCGTGGCCAGGACACATAAGTACAAGCAAAGCTTCCTTACGAATTGTTTAGTGAAGCTGTATCGTAAGGACCCATGCTCGACGTCCACCGGCTGCACGTGTTCCGGGCCGTGATCGCCGCCGGATCGATCCAAGCGGCCGCCGCCAACCTCGGCTACACCCCCTCGGCGGTCAGCCAGCACGTCGCCGCGCTGCAGCGGGAGACCGGCCTGATGCTGGTGAGCCGGGTCGGGCGCGGTATCGAGCCGACCCGGGCCGGGCTGGCGTTGGCTGAGCGGATCGACGGTCTGCTCGACCACCTGGCCGATCTCGAGTCGCTCGTCGCCGATCTGCGCGCCGGCCGCACCGGGTCGCTGTCCATCGCGTACGTCGCCTCGGTCGGGTCGGCCTGGATGCCGCAGGTCGTACGCCGGCTGTCGCAGGACTTTCCGGATATCCGGTTGAACCTGCACCTGCGCGACGATCTGCCGGCGCACCCGAGCGATCGCCCGGACATCCAGGTCATCGTCGAGCGGGACGGGCTCACGACACTGTCCGGAGCGCGGGCGCACCACCTGCTCGACGACCCCTACGTCGCGGTCCTGCCAAGGCACCATCCGCTCGCTGGACACGACACGGTGACGTTGACGCAACTGGCGGGCGAACCGTGGGTGGACAACGACCTCGCCACGGGCTGGTGCCGACGCAACCTCATCGAGACGTGCAAGGCCGCCGGCTTCAGCCCACGTTTCCACGTCGAGGCGCAGGACTACCCGACCGCGATCGCGTTCGTCGACGCCGGGCTGGGGCTGACCGTGCTGCCCCGGCTGGGCGCCCGGAACCTGCCCGCCGGCGTGGTGGCCGTGCCGGTCACCGGCCCGACCCCGAAACGGTCGATCTACGCCCTGGTGCAGCCCTCGGTCGAGAACACCCCGCCCGCCCGTACCGTCCTGGAAACCCTCAGAGACTGCGCGAGGGCGTGCGCGAGCCCGCGTCAGGCCGGCGTCGCGGATGCCGATGGCGCCGCCGCTGACAACGAGGCCACCTGAGCGCGCAGGAACGCGAGCCCTTCGGCGGCGAGATCGTCCGGGCCGCTGGCCAGCGGCCGCCACACCGACATCTGCTCGGCCAGGGCCGGTGCGGTGAACGACTCGATGTTCACCTGCCCCCGGTAGCCGATGTCCGCCAGGGCGGTGAACAGCCCTGGCCAGTCGATGTGGTCGCCGCCGGGCGCGCCGCGGTCGTTGCCGCAGACCTGCAGGTGCGCCAGGTGTGCGCCGGCGGCCCGGATGGCGGCGGCGAGGTCGCGCTCCTCGATGTTCATGTGGAACGTGTCCAGCGCGATACCCAGCCCCGGCATCCCGTCGACGAGCTCGAGGGCCTGGTCGACGGTGTTGAGCAGGCTGGTCTCGAACCGGTTCAGCGGCTCGACCGCGAGCGTGACGCCGTGTGCGGCGGCGAGGTCGGCTACCGGCCGCAGCCGCTGCCGCAGGTGCTCGACCGTGGCGCGTCGGTCGTCGGGGTCGAGCCGCCACCTGCGCCCGGCCGGGGCGTACAGCGGGCCGGCCACCACCGCCGCCCCGATGCGACGCGCCACCCGGACCGCCTCGCGCAGGAACTCCTGCGTGCGCTCGACGGTCTCGTCGTCGGCGGCGAGCAGGTCGTGGCCGGGTTTCAGCCCGGCGCAGAGCGTGGGGGCCAGGCGAAGCTGCGCGAACAGGTCGGCCGCCCGTGCCGGATCCCAGTCACCGGGGCGCTGCAGCGACAGCTCGATGGCGTCGAACCCCAGCTCCTTGATGTGCGGAGCCAGCCGGGCCAGCGCCTCATCGGTCAGCGGGGCGACCCAGACCCACGTGTTGACACCGAGCTGCCACATCCGCGCCCTCCCTGCGTACGCCCGCGGTTGGTGATCTAGCGTAGTGGCGGCCGTGGCGTCACCGGATCCCTACGCTCGCAGGTGTGAGGACCCGGCCCGCCGCGGAGATCGGCCCATGCACCCGGGCCTGACCGGCGCCGAGGTCGCCGACCGGGTGGCACGCGGAGCGGTCAACACCACCCCGCGACGGACCAGCCGGCCGCTGCGCCACATCCTGCGCGCCAACCTGCTGACCCGGTTCAACGCGATCATCGCGACTTTCTTCGTCCTGATCCTGATCTTCGGCCAGGCCATCGACGCCGTCTTCGGGGTGGTGCTGGTGGTCAACAGCGCGGTCGGCGTGATCCAGGAACTGCGGGCCAAGCGCGTCCTCGACCGGCTCGCCGTGCTCGCCGAATCGCCGGTACGGGTACGCCGGGACGGCCGGGAGGTGGTCGTGCCGCCACATGAGGTGGTGGTCGACGATCTGGTGCTGCTCGGCCCCGGCGAGCGGGTGCCGGTCGACGGGCGGGTCGTGGAGTCCGACGGCCTCGAGATCGACGAGTCGCTGATCACCGGCGAGTCGGAGCCGGTGGCCAAGCCGGAGGGCGGTGAGGTCCGGTCGGGCAGCTTCGTGGCCGCCGGCGGCGGCGCATTCGTCGCGACCCGGGTCGGCACCGAGTCCTACGCGGCCCGGCTGGCCGCCGACGTCAGCCGCTTCAGCCTGGCCAACTCCACCCTGATGACTGGGATCAACCGGTTCCTGCGGCTGATCACCTGGATCATCGTCCCGGTGGGCACGCTGCTGGTCATCCGCCTGTTCACCAGCGGGGCCAGCGTGTCCGACGCCGTGGTGGGCAGCGTGGCCGGGGTCGGGCCGATGATCCCCGAAGGGTTGGTGCTGATGACCAGCATCGCGTTCGCGCTGGGCGTGATCCGGCTGGCCCGGCACCGCTGCCTGGTGCAGGAGCTGCCGGCGGTCGAGGTGCTGGCCCGGGTGGACACGCTGTGCGTGGACAAGACCGGCACCCTCACCGAACCCCGCATGGTCGTCACGGATGTCCACCCGCTCAACGGTGTCGCCCCCGACACGGCTCGCGCGGCCCTCGGGGCACTCGCCCGCATCGAGGAGAAGCCGAACGCGACGATGGCGGCGATCGCGGCGAGCCTGCCCGACGCGGGCTGGCGTCCGGGCGAGACGCGGCCGTTCTCGTCGGCGCGCAAGTTCTCCGGGGCGTCGTTCGACGGACACGGCACGTGGCTGGTCGGCGCGCCGGAGGTGCTGCTCGCTGACGGCGACCCGGCTCGCCGCCGCGCCGACAGACTCGCCGCGTCCGGCCTGCGGGTGCTCGCCCTCGCCCGTGCCTCCAATCTGGACGGCGGTGAGCGTACGCCGGCGGCGCTGGTCACGCTCGAACAGCGGCTGCGGGCCGACGCCCCGGAGACGATGCGGTACTTCGCCGCGCAGGGCGTCGACGTCAAGGTGCTCTCCGGCGACAACCCGGCCACGGTGGGAGCGATCGCCCGGCAGGTCGGCGTGGCGGGAGCGGACGGCGCGGTGGACGCCCGCACGCTGCCGCACGATCCGGCGGCGCTGGCGGATGTGGTCGCCGACCAGACCGTGTTCGGCCGGATGACACCGCAGCAGAAGCGGGAGTTCGTCGCCGCGCTGCACGTGCGGGGCCGGACGGTGGCGATGACCGGCGACGGCGTCAACGATGCGCTCGCGCTCAAGGACGCCGACCTGGGCGTGGCGATGGGCTCGGGCAGCCCGGCCGTCCGGGCGGTCGCGAAGGTCGTGCTGCTCGACGACAACTTCACCGCGATGCCGCGCGTGCTCGCCGAGGGCCGCCGGGTGCTGGCCAACATCGAACGCGTCGCGAACCTGTTCCTCACCAAGACCGTGTACGCGATGATCCTCGCCCTGCTCGTGGGCGTGGCCCAGCTGCCGGTCCCGTTCCTGCCCCGTCACCTCACGCTGGTCAGCACGCTGACGATCGGCGTACCCGGCTTCTTCCTCGCGCTGGCTCCCAGCAACGAACGGGCACGGCTCGGCTTCGTGCCCCGAGTCCTGCGCTTCGCCGTCCCGGCCGGCCTGGTGTGCGCGCTCGCGACCTTCGCGGCGTACACCGTGGCCCGGGCCAACCCGGCGTCGGGCATGGAGGCGGACCGCTCGACCGCGACGCTGACCCTGTTCCTCGTCGCGTTCTGGGTGCTCGCGCTCGTCGCCCGCCCGTACCGCGGGTGGCGGCTCGCCCTGCTGGCCGCGATGGCGGCGAGCTTCGCGGCCGTGGCCCTGCTGCCGGCCCCGCGGCGCGTGGCGGCCCTCGCCTTCGATCCGCACGACACGCTCATCGCCGCGGGCATCGCCGCGGTCGGCGCCGCCGCGCTCACGGTGCTACCGCGCCTCACGCGCAGGTGAGTCCGCTCACCGGATGCCGTAGACCTCCACCTCGAACACCCTGGCCAGCCCGTCGGTCGGGCTCGGCTCGGTGAACACCAGGCGCAGCACGCGCACCCGGTCGGGCGCGGCCAGGGCGACGCGTACCGGGCTCGCGGTGTTCTGCTCGACCGCGCCGATCGGGATCCGCGCGTCGTCGACGAGCGCCTCGACCCTAAACGCCCGCACCCGGAGGGCGTCCGAGCCCGTCACCCCGCTGTAGAGGTCGAGTCGGAACAGCTCCGCGGGCTGGCCGAGGTCGATGGTGAGCGTCGGCTCCGGGTCTGTGGACCCGGAGATCCACCGGGCGCCGGTGCGGTTGCCGTCCACGGCATTGGCCGCGACGTTGGCAGACAGCACCGAGCTCGCCTGCACGGCGGCACCGCGGGCCAGGTTCTCGCCGGTCACCCTGACCCGTAACGTCAACGGCAGGCTCTGGCGGTGCGTGCCCCGCGTGAACGAGACCACCAGCCGGATTGACTGGTCCGTCTCCGCGTCCCCGGCGACGTGGACCTCGACCGGCACCGACACGGTCCCGCCGACGGGCACGCGCTCAACGTTCGCGCCTGCCGACGCCTGCCATCCGGCCGGCGGCTCGGCGGTCACGGAGAGCCGCGTCAGCGGGCCCGGCCCGTCATTGCGTACGCGCAGCTCGGTGCCGCCCGACCGGCCGGGCAGGACGGTGATCTCCGGTTGGTCAAGCCCGGCGACGGCGCCGGCGGGAGCGGGTGGCGGGCCGGTGACCCCAACGGCCAGATAGGCCACGTCGAGTTCGGGGACGCTGCGCCCGGTCACCACGTCGGCGATGGTGGCGCCCCACCGGGTGTTGGCCACGTTGTCGGGGCGGTAGCCGCGGGTGCCCCGGATGACGATGCCGCTGCTGTCCTTCACGCCCACGGCGTACGGGTAGGGCCCGAGAACGGTCGCCACCCGGAAGAACACGGTGTTGCCGAACAGCACATCGTGCACGTCCTCCAGCTCCACCGCCTGGGAGCGCCACCCGTAGATGTGGTCCTCGGTCTGCAGGGCGTGCAGCTCCCAGTTGCGCACCCGGCGCATGACGACCTCGCGGTGCTCGTGGTGCTCCACCGAGACCTCGTACATGCGGCCGCGCACGGCGGTGTCCTCGACAAGGAAGCCGTTGTCGGCCCATCCGGCCACGCTCCAGATGTTGGCGAAGGTTCCGCCGCCGCCCTGCACCCAGAAGCTGTACTTGTGCCGGCCCCGGTACGCGTAACCCGGATCCCCTGGTCCCGGATCGCCCGGTTCAGTCTGCTCCGGGTGCCACTTGACGAACTGGGTCGTGACGTCCGCGAGGTGGCTGTGCGCACCGGAGCGCCAGTGCACGTGCACCGAGCCGGGGGTCTGCCGGGCCGAGTCGAGGCCGAGGCCGACGACGTAGTTCGCTCCGCCCGGCGGGGTCTGGATCATCGCCTTCGGACGGTCCGGATCGGCGAAGGCGGGGTCGCCGTCGGGCAGCACGAGCCAGGTCTGCCGCGGGTGCAGGCCGATCAGGTTGCTGTGCGGCCGCAGCCGGAGGGTGTCCCCGATGAGGTACCTGCCCATCGGCACGTGCACCGTGTCGTGCTCGTCGATCGCCTGCTGGAAGATCGCGTGGTCGTCGCTGGTGCCGGTGCCGACCGTGACGCCCTTGCGAGCGGCGTACTCGACGATGTTCACCCAACCGCCGCTGTCCGGCGGCAGCGGGATGTCCGACCGCAGCAGGCGTGCGAAGCTGGCGGACGCGGCGGGCCTGGCCGCCACGAACACCTCGTCGGAGCGCCGTTCGTTGTCGCCGAGCGCGTCGGTGACGCGCAGGCCGAGGGTGGCGTCGCTGACCAGGTACGACGGGCCTGGGCCGGTCCAGGTACGCCCGCTGGGCAGGGTGGTCAGCAGTGCACCGGCGCCCGCCACGCCGGTGTTGACGACGTTGAGTTGATTCTGGGCGCGCACGAGTTCGGGCTCGCTGCTGGCCGGGATCGACTCGCTGTCGTTCAACGTGATGGCCGCCCCGCCGATGTTCTCGAACACCGAGTCCTGCACGTACAGGCGCTGGGCCTGGCCGGGAGTGGCGACGATGCCGGCCGGGGCGTCGGCGAAGCGGTCGCGGATCAGGCTGAGCTTGCTATCGGTGTGCAGCCGGACGGCCGCCTCGCGTTGCCCGACGAAGCTGGAGTCCAGCACCGTCGTCTGCCAGCCCGGTGAGGCGGCGTACGCCAGCAGGCCGACCGCGCCGCCGTAGACGTTGACGCGCTGGATGAGGTTGGCGTTGTGGTCGATGCCGGCGTACCCGTCGCCGACGTGGATGTCCACGTCCTGCAGCAGGAACATCTGCGCGCCGCTGAACCGCACGGCGACCGCGGCCGGGTTGCCCGGGCCGATCCGGATATCCACATTGATCAGCCCGGTACCGAAGGTGTCGTTGTTGCCGAAGGTGCGCGGCGTGCCGGGCTGGTACGGCCGGCGCAACGCGGCGAACAGGAACGAGGAGTTTCCGTCCTGGAAACCGGGAGTGTTCTCGCCGAGGTAGAACTCCGGCCGCTTCGCCCCGAATCCGATCAGCCGGACCGACGCGTGCAGGTCGACGGTGCGCGACAGGCGGTAGCGGCCCTCCGGCACGAAGACCACGCCGCCGCCGTCCCCGACGGTGACGTCCCGCGACCCGCCGACGATGTTGCCCAGCCAGTTCTGGCCGCCACGGCGGGAGGCCTCGTCGATCGCCGCCTGAAGCACCGCGGTGTCGTCTCCGACGCCGTCGCCGTGCACCGGGAACTGCTCGCTGCCGAGCACCACTGCGGTCGGATCGTTCGGCATGACGCGGTACACGGAGGTGGAGGCAGTGGCAGTGCGCGTGCCGGAAACGCTGCCGGGCGCGGGCGCGGCGGGCTCGGGCACGACCACCGCGGCGAGGACGACACCGGCCAGCAGGCCACCGACCAGCCGCCCCGTGGACACGCGGGCTCGCGACGCCGCCGACAGAGGGTGTTTCCCGGTCATCGATGCGCCTCCCCTCCGGTCGACGCGGTCGGTCCATCTCTTCACAACGAACGCCGGGCGTGGGACCACATCCTGGCTTCCAGCTCGCCGGCCGGTCAAGCGTCGAGCCGGGAAAAGGGCGCTAGTAATTGGTATTAGCACGATCCACAGAAGGACGAAACCGACCGGTGGCAGGGTGCGTTGCGGCTCTCGTCCCGATGCAATACGAATTAGTCGCTTCCAAGGCCACTTGACGCGACCGATCGCAGGCGGCAGGATCGTCGCTTAACCCCAGGCAATACGAATTACAGGCAGGGACGGGATGGCTCGAGCGGTGCCGAGCCCACGCGGCAGGATCACCCAGCGCGACATCGCGCGCCTGGCCGGCGTCAGCCAGACGACCGTGTCGCTCGTCCTCAACAACAACTCCGAGGCCGCCGCCCGGATCGCGCCGGAGACCCGCGAACGCGTCCTGCGGGTGATCCGGGAGACCGGGTACGTCGCCGATCCGCTGGCCCGGCGACTGCTGCGGCAGCACAACCAGATCCTGGGCGTCTTCACCTACGAGCCGGTCTTCCCCAGCGCGAGCGCCGACTTCTACCACCCCTTCCTCGTCGGGATCGAGGCGTGCGCGGAGAAACTCGGCTGCGACCTGCTGCTGTTCACCAGCGCCCCGGTGACCGATGGACGGCGCCGGGTGTTCCACGAGAACAACCGGCTGCGGCTGGCCGACGGGTGCGTGCTGCTCGGCCGGGAGATCCCCAGCGAGGAGCTGGCGCGGCTGGTCGCCGAGGGGTACCCGTTCGTGTCGGTCGGCCGGCGCGCCGACGCGTACCTCGACAAGGAGCGGCGCCGCGGCGGCCCGGTGCCGTACGTCGGCGCCGACTACACCACCGCGACCGCCGCGCTCGCCCGACGAGCCGTCGACCTCGGCCACCGGAGGATGGCGTACGTGGGGCCCGGCGCGGGCGCGGAGTCCGCGCTGGACCGCCTGGCCGGGTTCCGCGCGGTGGCTGCGGACGGCCGCCACGAGCCGATCGCCGGGCGCAGCGCCGGCGAGGTGCTCGACGCGCTCATCGCCGCCGGGGTCACCGTCGCGTTCTGCGAGGACCTGGTCGACGCCGCCGCGCTCGACCGGGCGGCGCGCGAGCGAGGACTGTCCGTGCCCGGTGACCTGTCGCTCGTGGCGCTCGGCGATCCGACCCGGCCGACCGTCACCGACCGGGAGTTCACGGGATTCCGGATTCCTCGACGGGAGATGGGCTGGCAGGCCGTCGAGGTGCTCGCCGACATCCTGCACGGCCCCGGCAATCGCGTGCAGCGGCTGCTGCCCTGCGACCTGGTCGAGGGCACCACCCTCGGCGCACCGAAGACGGAGAACTGAAAGGAACAGGCACACGTGGCACAGATGCGGGCGGACGTCCTCGTCGTCGGCGGAGGGCTCGGTGGCGTCGCAGCCGCGCTCGCGGCGGCGGCGGCCGGCCGGTCCGTCGTCCTCACCGAGGAGTTCGACTGGCTGGGCGGGCAGCTGACCAGCCAGGCCGTCCCACCCGACGAGCACTCCTGGGTCGAGCGGTTCGGGGTCACGGCGAGTTACCGGGCGCTGCGTGAGGGGATCCGCGACTACTACCGCCGGCACTACCCGCTGACCGAGCGCGCGCGCGCCTGGCGGGAGCTGAACCCGGGCGCCGGCTGGGTGAGCAAACTGTGCCACGAGCCGCGCGTCGCGGTCGCGGTCATCGAGGCGATGCTCGCGCCGTACCGGGGATCGGGGCGGTTGACCGTGCTCCAGCCGTACCGCCCGGTGGCGGCCGAGGTCGACGGCGACCGGGTCGTCGGGGTCACGCTGGCGCACCGCGACGGCGGCGAGCGGATCGACGTGACCGCACCGTACATTCTGGACGCCACCGAGACCGGCGAGCTGCTGCCGCTGACCGGCACCGAGTACGTCACCGGCTTCGAGTCGCGCGCCGAGACCGGCGAGCCGAGCGCGCCCGACGAGGCCCAGCCGCTGAACATGCAGGCGGTGTCGGTCTGCTTCGCCATCGACCACGTCGACGGCGACCACACGATCGACAAGCCGGCGGGTTACGACTTCTGGCGCGAGTACCAGCCCGAGTTCTGGGGGGACAAGCTGCTGAGCTGGCGGTCGCCGCACCCGCGCACGCTGGAGATCGTCGAACGCAGCTTCACCCCGAACCCGGACGACGATCCGCTGTCGGTCAACGCGGACCAGCGGCTGAGCCCGGGCGACGGCAACCTGTGGACGTTCCGGCGCATCGCCGCCCGGCGCAACTTCGTCGACGGGGCGTACGCCAGCGACATCACCCTGGTCAACTGGCCGATGATCGACTACTTCGAGGGCCCGGTCATCGACGTGCCCGACGCCGACCTGCACCTGGCGCGGGCGCGAGAGCTGTCGTACTGCGTCCTGTACTGGCTGCAGACCGAGGCGCCGCGCCCCGACGGCGGCACCGGGTACCCAGGCCTGCGGCTGCGCGGGGACATCACCGGCAGCGCGGACGGGTTGGCGCAGGCCCCGTACATCCGCGAGTCGCGGCGGATCCGGGCGGAGTACACGGTCGTGGAGCAGGACCTGTCGCTGGCGGTGCGCGGGGACAAGGGAGCGGTCCGCTACCCCGACTCGGTCGGCGTGGGCATGTACCGCATCGACCTGCACCCGTCCACCGGCGGCGACAACTACATCGACGTCGGCGCGTGCCCCTTCGAGATCCCGCTCGGCGCGCTCATCCCCCGGCGGATGGAGAACCTGCTGCCCGCCGCCAAGAACATCGGCACCACACACATCACCAACGGCAGCTACCGGCTGCACCCGGTGGAGTGGAACGTCGGCGAGGTCGCGGGCCACCTCGCCGACTTCTGCCTCACGCACGGCGTGCCACCGCGCGCCGTACGCAACGATCCCGCGCTGCTGGCCGATTTCCAGCGGCGTCTCGCCGCGGCCGGCGTGGAACTGCGCTGGCCCGAGATCGTGGGTTACTGACACCCCCCGAGGAGAGAGAAGTGAAGGTACGCAAAGCTCTGCGGGTCACCGCGGCGGCACTGGCCGGCCTGCTCGCCCTGTCCGCCTGTGGCAGCGGCGGGGACAAGGCCGAGGATGGGCGGGTCAGCCTGCGGGTGACCGTCTGGACCGCGAACGAGGCTCATCTCGCGCTGTTCAACGAGATCGCCGACGAGTACAAGAAGAGCCACTCGAACATCACCGAGATCAAGTTCGATCCGCTGCCGTTCGACAGCTACACCACCACGCTCACCACGCAGATCGCCGGCGGCAACGCCCCCGATCTGGCCTGGGTGTTCGAGAACTCCGCCCCCGACTTCGTCTCCTCGGGAGCGCTGGTGCCGCTCGACGAGACGCTGAAGAAGACCGAGGGCTACGAGTACGACGACCTCGCCCCGGCGACGCTCACGCTGTGGCAGGCCGACGGCAAGCTGTACGCGTATCCGTTCTCGACCTCGCCCTTCGGCGTGTTCGTCAACACCGACCTGCTCAAGCAGGCCGGCCAGCAGACTCCGGCCGAGCTGATCGCCGCGGGGAAGTGGAACTGGGAGACGGTGCTGGCGGTGGCCTCGGCGGTCAACGCGAAGACCGGCAAGGCCGGCATGGTCATCCGCGACTTCGACTACAAGGGCTGGGACAACCTGTCCACCTTCTTCACCGGCTGGGGCGCGCAGGCGTGGAGCGCCGACGGCAAGACGTGCGGCTTCAATGCGCCGGAGATGGTCGACGCGATGACCACGCTGCACAAGGCGATCTTCACGGACAAGGCGATGCCCGGCCCCGGCACCACCGCCGACTTCTTCGCCGGTGAGGCCGCGATGACCGTCACGCAGATCTCCCGCGCCTCGCTGCTCAAGGACGACGGCTTCGCCTGGGACCTGGTGCCGTTGCCCGCCGGCCCGAAGGGCGAGTACGCGGTGGTCGGCCAGGCCGGCATCGGCGTGCTCAAGCAGAGCAAGCACGTCGACGAGGCGTTGGACTTCCTGGCCTTCATGACCAACCCCGCCAACTCCGCCAAGCTGGCGCAGTTCTTCCCGCCGCCGCGTCAGTCGCTGCTGACCGCCGAGACGCTGGCCAAGACCAACCCGAAGCTGTCGCAGGAGCAGCTGCAGCGCGTCGTCATCGACGGCATCAAGACCGGGGTGGTCAAGCCCAGCCACTCGGGTCAGGCGGAGCTCGCCCAGCAGGTGCGGGCCGCGCTCGACCCGCTGTGGCAGCCCGGCGCCGACGTCAAGGCGGTGCTCGACGGCGTCTGCTCGGCGATCCAGCCGCTGCTCGCGAAGTAGGGCCCGCGGTGGCTGCCCGGACGGACAGCGTGGCCGGCCTGGCCGGTGCCCAGCCCACCCCGGGCTGGGCACCGGCGACCAGGCCACCGTTCTGGACCACGCGCCGGCGCGACCATCTGGCCGGCTACCTGTTCATCGCGCCGCAACTGATCGGCTGCGCGGTCTTCGTGATCGCGCCGCTGGCCCTGGTCGTGTGGTACAGCCTGCACGAGTGGAACGTGCTGGCCGGCACGTTCACCTACGTCGGCGCGGACAACTACCGGGCGCTGGTGAACGATCCCCAGTTGCCGGGCGTGCTGCGCGCCACCGGCCTGTTCTCCGTCGGGCTCGTCGTGTTCAACCTGAGCCTGGCGCTGCTGCTCGCGGTGCTGCTCAACCAGAGACTGCGCGGCACCGTCGTCTTCCGGACCGTCTTCTTCTCACCGGTGGTCGTGTCGCTGGTGGCCTGGACCATCGTGTGGGGCTTCCTGCTGCAGGACAACGGCGGCATCAACGCCCTGCTGCGGGTCGTCGGCATCGACGGGCCGAACTGGCTGCGCGGCGGGGCGACCGCGATGGTCTCCGTCATCGTCGTGCAGGTCTTCAAGAACGTCGGCCTGAACATGGTGCTGTTCCTGGCCGCGCTGCAGGGCGTGCCCGCCGAACTGTACGAGGCGGCCGATATCGACGGGGCGGGCCGGATGCGCCAGTTCTGGCGGATCACCGTGCCGCTCATCAGCCCCACGATCCTGCTCACCTCGATCATCACGGTGATCGGCTCGCTGCAGGTCTTCGCGCAGATCGCCGTGCTCACCCAGGGCGGCCCCGGCACCTCCACCACGGTGCTCGTCTACTACCTCTACCAGCAGGCCTTCCAGTTCCACCACTTCGGCTACGGATCCACCCTGTCGATCCTGCTGTTCGTCATCGTGCTCGTGCTGACCGTGCTGCAGTGGCAGATGCGCAAGAGGTGGGTGTTCCATGAGTCGTAGGCCGTCGCGCGGGGTCAAGCTGACGCTCTACGGGCTGATGCTGGTGCTCGCGGTGCCGTTCGTGTTCCCCACGTGGTGGATGGTCACCTCGTCGTTCAAGCCGGTCTCCGACATCTTCGCGTTCCCACCCAAGCTCGTCCCGACGACGTGGCAGTTCGACGCGTACCGGCAGGTGTTCGAGCTGCAGCCGTTCGCCCGCCAGTACCTCAACAGCATGTACATCGCGCTGATCGTCACGATCGGCACGCTCGCGATCGCGTCGCTGTCGGGGTACGCCTTCGCGCGCATCCGCTTCCGCGGCCAGAACCTGCTGTTCCTCCTGGTGCTCACGGGCCTGCTCATCCCGAGCGAGGTCACGATCGTGCCGCTGTTCCAGATGTTCTTCAAGGCCGGGCTGATCGACACCCACTGGCCGCTCATCCTGGTGCCGATCCTCGGCGCGCCGAGCGTGCTCGCGACGTTCATCATGCGGCAGTTCTTCATCAGCCTGCCCGTGGAGCTGGACGAGGCGGCGCGGGTGGACGGGCTGGGCCGGTTCGCCACGTACTGGCGGATCGCGCTGCCGCTCGCCCGCCCGGCCCTCGGCGCCGTCGCCATCTTCACCTTCCTGCACAGCTGGAATCTCTACCTGGAACCGATCGTGTTCCTGTCCACACCGGAGAAGTTCACCCTGCCCCAGGCACTGACCCAGTTCGTCGACGCGTACGGCGGTCCGATGTGGAACATCCAGCTCGCCGCCGGCACGCTGACCGCCCTGCCCGTCCTGGTCGTCTTCGTCCTGGCCCAGAAGCAGTTCGTCGAGGGTCTGGCGCGGACCGGCCTGAAGGGATAGCTCGTCGCCCGAAAGGAGATCCCATGGCGTGGCTACGCTCACCCCGCCGTCGCGCGGCCGTCGCGGTGGTCGCGGCAGGGCTCCTCGGCGCCACCGCCGCGGCGCCCGCGGCAGCCGGAGAGCCGTTCGACTTCCCGGACTTCACCTACGTCGGGGACGCGTTCGACAAGAGCGACCTGACCTTCAATCCCACGAACGAGTTCATCTTCCCGAGCATCATCCGGGCCGCGGACTACTTCCCGAACCCGCTCGGCACGTACTACCTGTACTACGCCCCGCACGAGCGGCCGGGGGGCATCGCGCTGGCGTACGCCGACTCTCTCGACGGGCCGTGGACCGAGTACGAGGGAAATCCGCTGATCTCGAACCACTGGCCGCCGCACTACGGCCCGGTCAGTCACGTCTCCTCGCCCCACGCGGTCTGGATCGAGGAGGAGCGCAAGCTGTTCCTCTACTACCACGGCGAGAACGACATCACCCGCTACGCGACCTCAACGGACGGCATCCACTTCGAGTACGGCGGACGGGCGATCAGCCGGGACGCGACGACGGGCGGGGAGACCTCGTACGCCCGGGTGTTCGAGCAGTCCGTGCCGCGCCTGGGCACCCGGTATCTGATGCTCTTCATGGACAATCCCACCGGCGCGCCGCCGGGTCCGGACGGCCCCGTGTCGAGGAGGATCCGCTGGGCGGTCTCCAACGACGCGCGGAACTGGACCATCCAGCCGGAGCCGATCGTCACGCCCCGGGGCATCCAGGGGCCGAACGTCTCCGGTCCGTTCTTCCTGCGCTGGCAGGGGCGCAACCTGGTGATCTTCCACGCGGCCGACGGGAACATGCACGCGGTGGACGTGGGTGAGGACTTCGACCAGGAGATCCACCTCGGCATCGTGCACGACTCCATGCCCGACGCCCCCGACCTCGGCCGGTCCGCCGCGCCGACGTTCTACTTCGACGGCCGGAGAGTGCACATGTACTACGAGGCCGGCGGACGCACCACCGCCACCATCGCGCATGCGGTCGCGACGCTCGACGAGCCGCTGCCCGCCCGCCCGCTGGACTGCACAGTGGACCGTCCGGTGCTGTGGCCGCCGAACCAGGAGATGGTGGACGTCACCGTCTCGGTCGACCTGCGCGACGGCGTCCTCGGCCCGTACGCGTTCGCGCTGATCGACGTGAGCGGTGGCGACAGCGCCGACGACATCAGCGGGTTCGACCTCGGCACCCCGGACACCGCCGGCGCGCTTCGCGCGCAGCGCGCCGGACACGAAGGCGACCGGGTCTACACGCTCACCTACGCCGGCCACGACGAGATCGGGCGCCGGGTCGGCTGCACGGTGACCGTCACGGTGCCGCACGACCAGGGCCTGTGAGCGGTACGGGAATCGGCGTCGACATCGGGGGGACGACGACGGTGGGGGTGCTGGTGACGCCGAGCGGGGAGGTGGTGGGGCGCGCCCGGGCGGAGACCCCGGCACGGCGGGGCGCGGCGGCCGTGCTCGACACGGCCGCCGGGGTCGCCCGGCGCCTGCTTGACCAGGCCGGGCAGGCGACCGTCGGGGTCGGTTCGGCCGGCACGATCGACCCGGCCACCGGCGCCGTCCGGTACGCCACCGACAGCCTGCCGGGCTGGGCGGGCACCCGCATCGCCGACGAGCTCGAGCGCCGGCTCGGCCGGCCGGTGCGGGTCGACAACGACGTCAACGCCGCGGCGATCGGCGAGGCGTGGACCGGCGCCGCGGCCGGCCTCACCCATGTGCTGCTTGTCGCGGCCGGCACCGGGCTCGGCGCGGGCCTGATCCGCGATGGACGCCTCGACCGCGGCGCCCGCGGCGCCGCCGGTGCGCTCGCCCACCTGCCGGTGCCCGGCGCCGAGCGCCTGCGCTGCGGCTGCGGCCGGTACGGGCACCTGGAGGCGGTCGCCTCCGGGACCGGGCTCGCCACCGCGTACAAGCTCGCCACCGGCGAGACGGTCACCGGGCGGCAGGTCGCGGCCAGGGCGGCCGACGGCGATCCCGCCGCGGCCGAGGTGCTGGCCCGGGCCGGCGAGGCGTTGGGGCGTGCCCTCGCCGGGCTGGTCGCGCTGCTCGACCCGCAGGCCGTCGTCGTGGCCGGCGGCGCGGCCGCCGCGCTGCTGCCGGCCGCCACACCGGTGTACGTGGCGGAGCTGCTGCCGGCGTGGGCGGACGTGCCGCTGCTGCCCGCCCAGCTCGGCGACGAGGCGGTCGCGGTGGGCGCGGCCCGCCTGGGAATGGAGGAGCCTACGCAGTGACCGGCACCATCCTCGACCGGCTGCGCGGTGGCCTGGTGGTCTCCTGCCAGCCCTTGCCCGACGAGCCGGACGACCCGATGCGCGACCCGTACGTGCAGGCGCGTGTCGCCGCCGCCGCGGTGCGCGGCGGCGCGGTGGCGATCCGCGCCAACGGCACCGCGGACGTCGCCGCGATCCGCGCCGCCGTGGACGTGCCGGTGATCGGTCTGATCAAGGACGGCACCACCGGCGTCTACATCACCCCGACCGCGGCGCACGCGCTGCGGGTGGCGGCGGCCGGGGCGGACATCGTCGCGGTGGACGCCACCGACCGGCCCCGGCCCGACGGGCGCGCGTTCGCCGACACCGTCCGGGCCGTGCACGCGGGAACCCGGGCACTCGTGCTCGCCGATGTGTCTACTGTGGAGGAGGGTGTGGCGGCGGTCGAGGCCGGGGCCGATGCGGTGGCGACCACGCTCTCCGGCTACACGCCAACCAGCCCGGCGACCGAGGGCCCGGACCTGGAGCTCGTGGCGCGGCTCGCCGCGCTGCTGCCGGTGCCCGTGATCGCCGAAGGCAGGTACCGGACCACCGGGCAGATCGAGCAGGCGTTCGCGGCGGGCGCGCACGCGGTGGTGATGGGCAACGCCATCACCTCGCCGTTGTGGCTCACCCGCCGGTTCGCCGCCGCCTGCCCGGCGACGACGAACGGACGCAACGAGAAGGAGGCCACGTGAGGAGACGCACCCTGTTGGCCGCCGGCATCGGCGGGTTGGCCACCGCGGCGATCGGGCGCCCCGCCTTCGCGGGCAGCCCGGCGGCGGGCGACCCGGTCCCCGGCGGCGGGCAGTCCGCCCGGCTGCGCCACGGCGCCATCGCGCTGGTGCCACTGGACGATCGACCCGTCAACACGTACTGCCCGCAGATGACCGCGGCGAGCGCCGGCGTGCGCCTGGTGCTGCCGCCACGGGAGCTGCTCGGGCGGTTCTTCACCCCCGGCGACGGCGCGGCCATCGCCCAGTGGCTCGGCACCGTCGACGGCGTCGACGGGTACGTCATCTCGGTGAGCATGCTCGCCTACGGCGGCCTGATCGCGTCGCGGACCGCCACCGCCACGCTCGAGCAGGCCCGGGCGAACGTGGCGGCGATCCGGGCGCTGCGCGCCGCCCACCCGGACGCCGTGATCGAGGTACATGACACCATCCAGCGGCTGGCGCTGACCTCCACCGGCACGCCGCTGGACGCGTACATCTCGCTGCTGGTCCAGTGGGCCCAGCTCTACGACCGGGTGGTCAACCTTGGGCAGGAGGAGCTGCGCCCGCAACTGGACGCGGTGCGGGCGCAGATCCCCGACGAGATCGTCGAGGACTACCTGGCCGCCCGGGCCCGCAACCACGAGATCAACCGGTTGATGGTGCACTGGGTCGCGGACGGCACGATCAGCCACCTGGTGCTCTCCGAGGACGACACCGCCCCGTTCGGCCTGGCCCGCGCGGAACGCGTCCAGCTCGAGGCGCTCGCCGCCGAACTCGGCGTCACCGACCGGGTCGAGATCTTCCCCGGGGCCGACGAGGTCGACGCTCTGCTCGTCGCCCGGCTGATCGCGGCCGGCACCGCGCCGACGTACCGGGTCGAGTACGCGGGGATCTCCGGCGAGGAGTGGACCGCGGCGCTCGAGGGGATCCCGTTCGCCGAGAACATCCGTCGGCACGTGGCCGCGATCGGCGGCCGGGTGGTCGACGGCGACGCGGACATCGTGCTCGCCGTGAACACCCCGTCGGCGCAGCCGTCGTCGCGCGGGGCCGACCTCGACGCGTTCGTGGCGCGCATCGGCGCGCTGCTGGCCGCAGGCACCCCGGTGATCGTGGTGGACCCGCTGACGGTGAACCGGGCCGACCACGACCTGGTGGCCCGGATGGAGGCGCGGCTGGACCTGGCCGCGCTGCTGTCGTACTCCGGCTGGAACACCGGCGGCAACGCGCTCGGGCTGGCGCTCGGCCACGGCACCGCCCGGTGGGCCTACCTGAAGCGCTCCGGCAGCGGCTCCGGGGTGCCGGAGATGGCCGAGCCAGCCCGGGCGCACGCCGCGTACCTGCTGTACCGGCTCGTCAAGGACGACACCTGGAAGAACGTCATCCAGGTCGAGGCGTACGCGCACGCCCGCGAGCAGGGATGGAACCCGCTGGCGCTGACCGCAGAGCAGAAGAGCTACTTCGACGAGTGGGTGCGGGCGCGGCTGGAGCCCGCGACCGAGCGCTACTTCGCCGAGCACTTCGCCGGGCACTCCGTCACACTCGGTCGGCGCGGGGCGCGGACGTTCACCGCGACGCTGGGCCGGCTCGACTCGGTGCACATCGAGCTGCCGTGGGACCGGCTGTTCGAGGTGACACTGGAGCCGCGCGTCTCGTTCGCCTAAGCGGTTACCGGACGGGGGTGCGCGGGGACAGCCACCGGATGCCGCTCGCCACGATCGGCTCCGGCACCTCGTGCCCCCCGTCGAACTCCTCGTACGCCACGTCGTAGCCGAGGGTCTGCAGCCGCGGCACGATCCGCCGGCTGCACCGGTCGATCGGCAGCACCCGGTCGCCGGTGCCGTGCGACACGAACACCCGGGGCCGCCCGTGCGTGACCATCGGCGCGGCGAACCCGGGCGAGAACGCGAGCACGGTGTCGAACACGTCCCCGTTGGCAAGGCCGAGCGACAGTGCGTACGAGGCGCCGTCGGAGAAGCCGCCGATCGTGAGGCCCGCTACCGGATACGCGTCGAAGACCTGTTCGAGGATGCGGTCGATGCGCCGCACGTCGGGGCCGTACCCGTCGATGATCAGATCCCAGGTGCTCGCCTGCGACTTGGGCGCGACCAGCAGCAGCCGGTGCTCGTCGGCGACGGGCAGCAGCCACCCCAGCGCCTGCCGTGGCGAGCCGCCGGCCCCGTGCAGGATCAGCACCAGACGGTACGGGCGGCTGTCAGCCGGCGTCGGGACGTAGCGCATCGCCAGCAGCTCCCCCGTCGGCCCGTCCAGCGACGCCAGGCCGGTCTCGTCGGATACGGCGATGGGTGGGTACGGGCGCGCTGACAGCCGGCCGTGCCGGGAGTTCTCCTCCGGCCGTACGTGCGGCGCACCCGGTTCGTTCGCGGAGACCATTCGCCTGCCCGTGTGCTCGTACCTGCTCGTCGTGCCGTCGCCCTGGGCTGGGTCAGCGAGTTAGGCGTACCCGGATATGGGCGAGGTATACCGGCGCCGGCCAGGAAGGGTGTCAGGCACTGCCCGAGCGGAGCCGGGTAATCGAACGAGTGGTAGCCCTCTCGGCTGACAGGTCACCTCGCTGGTAACGCAGCTCGCGTCCTCATCCGGGTACGGGTGCGATCGGTGACGTTCGCAGATCGCTGTGGCTGAGCGGCCGGGGCAGGCGGCGGACCCGCATCCTGTGCTACCGGCCCACGGTGATGACGACTTTGCCGCGCGCGTGGGTGTCCTGCAGGTACCGCATGGCGTCGGGAGCCTCGTGCAGCGGGTAGGTCCGGTCGATGACCGGCGTGACCTTGCCGGTGTCGATCAGCTCGCCCAGGACCTGGAGGTCCCTGGTGCGGGTCAGCGAGATCGGCATCCGCAGGTTCTGCTTCAGCAGCGGCGACAGGGCGAGTGCCCGAAGCCCGCGGTCGGTGCCGCCGAGCCACCGCCCCCCGCCTTCGCCGCCGATGATGGCCAGGGTGCCCCGGGGGGTGAGGGCGCGGCGCAGGTGCGACAACGGGCGGTTGCCTGCGGTATCGAGGATCAGGTCGTAGCGGCGCGCACCGTCCACGAAGTCCTCGCGGGTGTAGTCGACGACGTCGTCCGCCCCGATCGACCGGACCAGGTCCACTTTGGATGTGCTGCACACCCCGGTGACGTGCGCGGCGAACGCCTTGGCCAACTGCACCGCGAACGTGCCCACTCCCCCGGCCGCACCGATGACCAGCACGTGCTGCCCGGGCCGCACCTGTCCGGCGTCGCGCAGGCCCTTCAGCGCGGTGCATCCGGAGCTGGGTACGGCCGCCGCCTGCTCGAAGGTGAGCCTGGCCGGCTTGCGGGCACAGGCACCCGCCCGGACCGCGACATACTCGGCGAAGGAGCCGCTGCCGGTGCCGAACACCTCGTCACCCGGCTGGAACCCGGTGACCTTGGCGCCAACCGCCGTCACCTGTCCCGCGAAGTCCATGCCTCGGACCCGGGTCCGGGGTGCGCGCAGTCCGGCGCCGAGCCGGAGCGCGTACGGTAGTCCGGTCATCAGGTGCCAGACCCCGGGGTCGACGCCGGCCGCGTGCACCCGTACGAGCACCTGGTTGTCCCTGGGCACCGGCACGTCGACGTCCCTGAGCTCCAGGACGTCGGGTGAGCCGTACCGGTCCTGCACGATTGCCTTCACGGCGATGCCCCTTCCTCGTCGTGGTACTGGAACACCCGGGCGATGCGGAACGCCATATCCAGCGACGGCGAGTAGCGGCCCTGCTCGATGGCGATGATGGTCTAGCGGGTCACGCCGACCCGCCGCGCGAGCTCCGCCTGGATCATCTCCCCGTGTGCGAACCGCAGGGCGCGGATGTTGTTCGTGATCCTGGTCGGTTTCAGCACGTCTGGAAGCCTCGCCGGTACGCGAAGATCTTGGCGACCGAGCCGAGCAGCGCTGACAGCGCGAAACCCAGGTAGAGCCACCTCACCTGAATACGGATCTTTTTGTCGATGATAGGACCTAACGTCTTGATCTACAATGTTCGATTGCATAGTTTAGAACGATCGAATCGGTGTTTTTGACGATCCTGGTCGGCGGGCAATCGAACCGACGAGTTCCGGGGCAGGGCGGGTCGTGACAGTCAGCGGCGCTGTCAAGCCACTACGGGTACACCTGGCCAGCATCGGTCAGGATCGGCGCTAAGCATCGGCGTGACCAGGATCGATGAGTAGCGTCCGCAATCAAGAGGCGGTCCTCGTGCGCAGATCAACCGGTGAAGGACTCGGGACCGAAGCGACCCCACGCCACGAAGATGGCCATGGCTAGGTAGACCAGGTCGCCTACGATGGTCGCCTTCTCACCCCGGCGCAGGCGCATGGTCGCCGCGCAGGTGAACAGCAGGGCCACGCAGGTCGCCGTCACGGGCACCAGGACCGGCGCGATGTTGAGCACGGCGGGCAGGATCAGACCCGCCGCGGCCAGGAACTCCAGGAACGCGATGGCTCTCAGCGCCCGAGGGCTGAAGTCCAGGACCCATTCCGCGGCGCGACCGACGGAGGCGATCTTCTCCCTGGGCACGAACGCCTTGGAGGTGCTCACGAGGAGGACGACGGCCAGCAGCCCGGTGACGATCCACAGCACGAGGTTCAGCGTGAGGTTCATGAGGAACTCCTTGGAGGGTTCATGAGCGACTTCCGTTCGTCGGGTCGTTCGAAGGGCTTGCGGCGGTCGGCTTGGCTAGCGGCTCGGCCGCCCGAGGTCGGCGGCCGGCGCGTACCAGGGCGACGAGGTCACCGACCCGGTCGATGTGCCGCAGCTTGTCCGGGTTGACGATGGAGTGGATCGCCTGGACCTGACCCTCGGCGATATCCAGGCCCAGCACAGCGACCAGGCGGTCATGGGCGTCGAACACCATCGCACCGGGCTGGCCGTTGACCTCGGTGACATCCAGGCGCACGCCGCCGCCGCGCGCTACCGTGGACATCGCGATCAACAAGAGCTTCGCCACACGCTCGCGGCCATGGACCGGCCGCGCCGGCGCCGGCACCTTGCCACCGCCGTCGCCGTGCAGCGCGACATCCCGTGCCAGCAGCGCCTCCAGGGCCGACAGGTCCCCCTCCTCGACGGCGGCGAAGAAGCGCCGAGCCAGCTCGTCGCGCTGACGCCGAGAGGCGTAGTAGCGTGGCCGGCGCTCCCGGATGCTGGCGCGAGCCCGCGCGACCAGGTGGCGTGTGCTGTCCACATCGGTGCCGATGATCTCGGCGACCTCGCTGTAGGAATAGTCGAACACCTCGCGCAGCAGGAACGCGGCCCGCTGCCGCGGCGACAAGCTCTCCAGCAGCACCAGGAACGCCAGCGACAGCGAGTCGGCGGTCTCGGCGCGCTCGGCGGGCGACTGCTCGCCGACCAGCGGCTCCGGCAGCCACTCACCCACGTACCGCTCGCGCCGCGCCCGCGCTGAGCGAAGCTGGTCGATGGCCAGCCGCGTGACCAGCGTGGCGACGTACGCCCGTGGCGAGGTGATCTGCTCGTCGCGTTGCAGGGCCTGGTGCAACCGCAGGAACGCCTCCTGCACCACGTCCTCGGCTTCGCTGACGCTGCCGAGCATCCGGTAGGCGATGGCGAACGCCCACGGTCGCAGCTCACCGTACAAATCAGAGGAGAGCATCTCGACTCAGACCTGCCCCTCGATCAAGCCCCGTGCACCAGCGCGGAGCACGAGATTGCCTGCCGACCGCGCTGGATGCGCCGGCGACGACGATCCTCATGGCGTCTCCGTTCGTTGCGCCTACCAACAGCAGACGAGACGCCTTGGCAACTCATGACCAGCAGTTGCCCAGCTCACAGTAGGGCATGGTCATGCCACCGGGCATTTCGAACCTCTAGCGTATAACCGGCGTAAGGGTGTAAGCCGTACCATCCCCAGATGGAGCAAAGACTTGCGGGCAAGCAGGGCAACCTGAAGGCGACGGCTGGTACGAACTGGTCGAATAGGTCGGCACGGGCCGGCATGAGGCAGATCTGACGCGGCCATCGCCTCGACCGGGAGCTGCGTCATCGAGTTGGAGACGACAATCGCCAAGGCCCGCGTTCATCGTTGACTATCGACGCTCTCACCGGGATAGCTGTCGGGTCGCGTGGCCCGGCACCTCAAGTCCGAGCAGCCGGGCAAGGTCCTCGGCAGACAGGCGCTGCTGCTTCGAGGCACGGCCGAACTTGTCGAACGTGACGCCTTCCTTTTCCAACGCCTCACGCTGGGTCTCTTTGCGGTCATCGTCCAGCCACGCGAACTGCGGTGACGGCTTGCCCTCGGAGGTCAGCACCCGCCAGGCATTCTCCACATACCGGCTGGACAAGTGCGTTCCGATCGGCTTCGGGTGGCTGCCGATCAGCTCCGCGAGATCGCTGTACGAGGTCCAGTAGCCAGCGGGCATCAATGCCAGGGCGCGATGCAGTTGGCTCCAGTCGCGGTTGGACAGGTCATCGTCAGATACATCCAGCGGACCGGGCCAGATCTCGATCGCTTTGGCCGCCAACCGCTCTCCCCGGGCGTTGATCTCGGCCTTTCCCCAGGTGGACGTGGCCGCGATCTCCTGGTTCATCATCAGGGCGCTGCTGGAGAGGATGTCCTGCTTGCGGGTAAACGGGTGGTTCGACAACCTCGTGTTACGCCCGCTCAAGGTCAGGTTGCCGAGGGTATGCACCACACGCGCGTGCAGGTCACGCACGGTCACACCGAGCGCCGCCGCCTCCTTTTCCAACGCGTCTCGCCACGCGTCGTTGAGCGTCTGCGGCATCACGTGCTCGATCGTCAGGTCTGCCTTGGCCCAGTCCACCGGCTCCGCCGAGCCGTAGCTCTCCTCCAGGCGCCGCAGCACGAAGGTCTTCTGCGGTCCCCGGCCGGCGAAGTAGAACGGCTTGGTCAGAATTGCGTCTCGCAGTTGTGCATCGCTGGGCCAGTATCGGCGGGTGCCGGACAGGTACCGGTGGAGCGCCTCGACCACATCGGTGCAGGTCGTCAGCTCTCGGGGTGCCGCGTTGAAAATCCGGTTGAGGTTGTTGGTCGGTACGCCAGCGAGCATGCGGCGCACCAGGAAGCCCTCCACGAGTCGCAGCGCGTAGGTCACTTCGGCAGCCGAGATGAGGCCCTTCTCCCGCCGGTCCAGCAACAGCATCGTCACCGGGTAGGTGGTCTGGCCGCCCCACTCGTTGATGCGCTGCAACTGGGCCCGCAACTCGGGGTCGGGTTCTTCCTCTGGCTTGAGGATCGTCCGAAGGTGCCGGGAGCGCCTGGCAAGCTCCTTCACCTCCGCGACGATGGTCGGTTCGTCGAGACCCTGCTCTTCCAGTCTGGCGACCTGAGCGCGGTAGATGTCGGACTGCTTCGCCTTATCGTTGCCGCGCAGCACTAGGTCCAGCCACATCAACGTTTCCAGGCCATCGTTGCCCAGACGATCCTGCATGTCTAGCCAGACATCCTGGTAGACGTTCTCGGCCTGCGTGGGCATCAGCATGAAGAGGAAGTTGCGCACCAGGTCAGCCTGGGTCAGCGACAGCCCTGTGTTGTTCAGCGACTGGAAGATCCGGTGCACGTTATCGCCGGGCTCGGCGGTGATCTCCACCAGCCGCAGCCGGGTCCGAATGACCTGCTCGATCCGGCGCAGATCCTGCGCGTTGTTCAGATCGTCAACGTCGATCAACCACGCGCGGAATGACCGATACGCCCGTCCGATCAGGTTGTCACCCACCATCGCCGCACTTCCCAGGATGCAGGCACGGAAGGCATCGCGATCATACTGTGTGGGCAGGACACGCAGCCGGTGGTCACCCTCCTGCCACCGGTTGATCAGGTACTCCTCGTTGATCCGTTCAGCGAAAGCTGGATCCTCCTTTGCCGCGTGGTCGCGCAGCGCCGCGAGCGCGAGCATCAGCGTGGTCAGCCGCTGCTGGCCATCCACGACGAGCCAGCGCTGAAGCCCGCCCGCACTCATCTTCGGACTGGGTGCTAGCACCACCGAGCCGAGGAAGTGTCCCGTTGTGGCTGTCTCCTCGATCCGTTCGACCTCGCCGAGGATGTCGCTCCACAACTGTTCGAGCTGCGAGGTCTTCCAGGAGTACACCCGCTGGTAAAGGGGGATCTGAAACTGCTTTGCCCCCTGAATCAAGGTGATGAGATCGACTTCGTGGGCGCGCATCCGACGGCTTCCTCGTACGGGGGTGAATGGATGTAGAGCGACTATGCAGGTGAGCGGTGGATTGTTCAATGTGATCGGTTTCCGACGAACGGCTACCGGGTCGTGGCCGTTTGTCGAAGCAGCGACTGCAGGGTGGTCACGTCTCGGTGCCAGGTCAGTAGCTCCGCCACGGTGGGCGGGAGTTCGTAGGTGTGGTGGTGCATCGCGCGGGAGAGTCCGTGCCAGGCGGTTCGGGCGATCGAGGCCGCCACCGGCCCGGCGAAGGTGGGTAGCGCGAGCAGCTGATGGCGCATCGGCCGATCGGCCACCGACGGTGCCACCTGCTGCCAGTAGGCCCGCAACGCCTGCTCAAGTGCGAGCCGGATAAGGCACGCGCATCCGCGCTGCCAGCAGCGGCGCATGCTCGGCGTCGGCCGGCTCAGCAGCTGCGCCGCCACGTCGAGAAGCTGCTGTGGTGTCATGCCTTGGCCAGCCTCTCCACGACTCGTCGCGCGTCGTCGACGAGATCGGTGAGAGATCCCTGGTTGCCTCCGTGTGCACCGCTGTTGGCAGCCCTGACCACCCGGGGAGCCGCGGGATGGACCTTGGCGAGCGCAGCAGACAGTTCGCCGAGCCGCTTCGCGTCCGAGAGCAGCGCGAGAGCCAGCGTCGGTCGCAGGCCCTCGGCCTCGCCGATCCGCGCCTCCGTCTCGGCGATGGGCACCCCGGCCTGGAAGTCGCGCGCACGGATCAGTTCATGACAGGTGTACTCGAGGGCGTCGCGGATCAGGTTGCAGACGATGGGGCCTCGTACCTCCAAAGCCATCTGCTCGTCGCGAGCGACCGCCCGTGCGTCGTCGAGGTAGCGTTGTGCGGGATCGCCGTGCCTGTCCCCGGTCACCAAGACCTGCGACCCGACGAGTCGGCTGACAATGAGGATCCTGGCCTTCAGTTTCAGGTGGCGCACTGCGGCCGGCAGCCGGTCGTCGTGGGTGAACACGATGACCTGCCTGTCCTTCGCGACGTTGGCGAGCACCTGGGCCAGCCCGTAGACCTTGGCGGGGTCCATGGACTGCACGGGGTCGTCGATGACCAGGAACCGGAACGGGCTGGCGGCCATCGTGGCGCGGGGCAGGAACAGGGCCAGCGCGAGCGAGTGCAACTCCCCCTGGCTCATCACGCTCAACGCCGCACCGGGCACGCCGTCCACGGTCACCGGCATGTCCAGCTTCCGCCTCGGGCCGGCACCCTTCAGGCGGATCGTGCCGAGGTCTACATTGCTCTCCTGCCGCAGCGCGTTCCAGATCCGGGTCGCCTCGGTCGCCAAGGGCGCCAGCTTCTCGTTACGGATGGTCTCGCCGATGCTCTGTAACCACGCGACCGCCGTCCGCAGGGCGATGAACATCTCGGCGGCGTGCCGGCTTTCGCGCTCGGTGGCGACCCACGCCCGGATCCGGTCAGCGACCGGCTGCCACGCCCGCTGGCGCCGCTCGAGCGCCCGCCGCGCGGCGGCCTGAACCTGCTGCAGCGCGGCCGAGAGCGCGTCGAACGCCCCGAGCGCCTGGTCCACGATCTTGATGGAGTCGGCGGAGCCGATTAGGCCGTCCCAGTGCTGCCAGGCGATCCGCAGGTCGCCGGTGTCCACGCCTTCGGCGCTGAGGTCGCGAGCCAGTACCGGCGGCTGCGCCTGCACTCGTTCGCGCAGCGCCCGACGAATGGCCCGCTCGACCCGGTGCGCCTCGTCCAACTGCTCGGCACGCTGGGTGAGCCGCTCCAGTTCGAGCCGCGCCTGCTCGGCCCACGCGTGGTCCAGGGTGCGGCCCTGGCATACCGGGCACGGCTGGTCCGGGTGGCTGTCGTAATGCCGCAGGGCGTCGCGAAGCAGCCCCGCCACCGCCCGCGCCTCCTCCGCGGGCGTGCCAGCCAGATCGTCAATCTGGCGCAGCGCACCGCGCAGCCGCTCCACCTCGGCGGCGATGTCGTCGCGCCCCGGCAAGGCGAGGGCGTCGATCTGGCGCAGCACGACCATTGTCCCGTCGTCGCTTGCGTCGTCCACGGTCGCCAACGTCTCGAGTCGGTCGAGGTCGACGACTTTCCCGGCGAGCGCGCCCTCGGCCTCGCGGGCGCGTGGGTCGGGATGGTCCGCGAGCGCGGCTCGCAGGTCCGGCAGCTGCTCGCCTGCGACTTTGCGCCGGTCGTCCATGTCCCTGCGGGCGGCCTTGAGCAGGTCCTCGATCTCGACGAGCCGGCCGAGGCCGAGGATGCGCTGCAGCGAGTCGTACATCTCGCTGGGCTTGCCGCTGAGCAGGCCGCCGAGTTCGGCGTACGAGAGGAACGGCCGGTACAGCTCGAGGGGCTGCTCCCAGCCGAGGTCCGCGATGGACTGGCGGGGTCGTCCCGCGAGCTGAAGGAACGTGGTGCAGTCGGTGAGCCCGCCACCGGGCTTCCAGTGGCACTCGACGACCGCGCCGTTGCGGTGGCCCTCCACGCCAAGGCGTACTCGGATACGGGAGTCCTCACTGGCGTGCAGGTTCCGCCAGCCGTCCTGCCAAATGGTGCTGCGGCCGGCCCACCGCTTGTTGTCGCCGGTGAGAGCGAACTCGGCAGCCTCGGCGAAGCTCGACTTCCCCGAGCCGTTGCGGCCGGTCACGATGGTAAGCCCCGGACCTGGGTGCAGATTGAGCGTGGCGGTCGGTCCGATGCCGCGGAATCCGGTGACCTCGATGCTGGCAAGGTACGTACCCATCGGCTCACGCTCTGGCGCGCCACTTGCCGCGGGTCGAGGGCGACGAGGTGGTGCCCCGCCGAGCACCGAGGTCAGCTCCTCGGGCCCGAGCATGGCGGCGAGGATCAGGTCGGTGGCCGCCTGCGGCAGGTTGGCCTTGGCGAGGTGGTCGAGGATGAGCTGATCGACGGTCTCGTCATTTAGCTCGGTCACGTCGTACCTCCTCAACGAGTGGGACGGTCGGGAGTCAGCCGTTGGAGTTGTCCGCGGTGTCGGCGTTGCCGGTGGGCCTGGTTTCGCGGTGGCGGGCCAGCACCATGAGGCCGATGGTCACGGCTCCGACCAGTCCGGCCAGTGTGAGCAGCCACAGCCCCACACCGACGCGCACCTGTACGGCTTGGCTCATGGCCTGCTGGATGCCGAAGATGTCCTCCTCCGCGGAGGCGGCCATCTCCTGACGCATGGTGGACTCGCTCACCCAAAGGTCGGCCACCTTCCATGCGCCGAGGCCGAACAGGCTGAGACCGGCCAGGCCGGCGAGGGCGGGGTATGCGCGGGGCACACCCCGACCGCGCAGGATCAGGCTGCTGTAGCTGATCAGCAGCAACCCGAGCGCAGCCGTGATCCAGCCGTCGATGCCGTCCACACCGGACACGCTCATCGTGCCCACGAACGGGGCGCTGACACTGGCCCAGGGCAGGAAAGAACCGACGACGGCGGCGACACCCGCCCCGAGCACAAACCAGGCGCGAGCCGATCGATCAGGCCCGGAAGCAGGTGCAGCCACAGCGTGGGGTGGTTCGCTGCCGGACGGCGACACGGGTGAGGTAGGGGGTTGCATTCGGGTCTCCTCCCTTGGTCGGTCACGGCGGTGGCCGTGGAGGTCGCGGCAATACACGGTCCCGCCGCCGGCCGTTGAAAACAGGTTGAGGAAAGCACACCGTGAAAACTCTGTCAATCACTCCAGAGCCGGTTGCCATGGTGTAAGCTGTCCGCAGTACGTGCCGATCTCTGACGGGAAGTCCGATGCCTCACCGATCTGCCCAGGTCACCGCAGCCGAGATCGCCCGGCTGGCCGGCGTCACGCGGGCCACGGTCAGCAACTGGCGCCGTCGCCACGCGGACTTCCCCGCCCCGGTCGGCGGCACCGAGGCCAGCCCGACCTACGACCTCGACGCGGTACGCGGCTGGCTGGCAGCCCGTGGCCAGCTTCCGCCCCGCTCCCCCGCCGACGATCTACGCGCCGCGCTGCGCACGCCGCCCGCGGACGGCACCACGCCGGGCCGGCTGCTACCGCTGGTGCTCGCCGCGGCCCGGCTCGACGAGGTCGAACTGAAGAAGCTGATCGAGCTGCCCGACGACCGGCTGACACGGCGCGCGCGGGAGGTGATCCGCCCATACCTGGCGGACATCCCCGGTGTGGACGGCCTGGTGTACCGGGCGGAGGAGGCCGCGCTGATCCGCACGCTGCTGCGCTGCGTACGCGACGACACCCCGCTGGCCGCCGTCGACGTGCTCGCCGAACGCGAATCCGACGACAGCGGCGCGGCCGGCGCCTACGAAACACCCAAACCCCTGGCCGAGCTGATGGCCGACCTGCTCACCCGGCCCGGCGAGCCCTTCCCCGCCAGCGTGTTCGACCCGGCGTGCGGCGCCGGCCACCTGCTGGTCGCCGCAGCACAGCGCGGCGCGCGCGAGCTGTACGGCCAGGACCTGGTGCCCACCCGGGCGGCCCAGGCCGCCGTACGGCTGGGCCTTGCCACCCCGACCGCCACGACCCGCCTCCGAGCCGGCGACAGCATGCGCGACGACGCGTTCCCGTCGCTGGCCGCCGAGGCCGTGCTGTGCGCACCCCCCTACGGCGACCGCGACTGGGGTCACGAGGAGCTGGCCTACGACCCGCGCTGGGTCTACGGCCTGCCGCCGAGAGGCGAACCGGAGCTGGCCTGGGCACAGCACTGCCTGGCACACCTAGCGCCAGGCGGATTCGCCGTGCTACTGATGCCGCCGGCCGCCGCCGAACGACCCGCCGGCCGCCGCATCCGCGCCGGACTCCTGCGTACCGGAGCACTCCGCGCCGTCGTCGCCCTACCCCCGGGCGCCGCCGCGCCCCTCCACGTCGGACTGCACCTGTGGCTGCTGCAACGCCCGCAGCCGGAGGCGAACATCCCCCGGCACGTCCTGTTCATCGACACCACCAGCGCCGACGACTCAGACGGCACCGGGCCGGCCAGGAAGACCCCGACCGACTGGCCGACACTCCGCGAGACCGTGCTCGACGCATGGACCTCATTCGCGGCCGACCCGGACGGCTTCGACACCGTACCCGCCACCGCCCGCGCCGTGCCGGTCATCGACCTGCTCGACGAGACCGTCGACCTGACCCCCGCCCGGCACGTCCACGCCATCCCGGCCACCACCAACCCACACCACGTCGCCGAGACCGCACGCGCCCTGCGCAACCGGCTGCGATTGGCGATCGCCGCGCTGGAGACGGCCAGCGCCACACAGGACTGGCCACCAGCCGGTGACCAACCCCAGTCCTGGCGCACCGCAACCGTCGCCGACCTGCTTCGGGGCGGTGCCCTCACCCTGCTACGCGCCGGCACCCCCACCCGCGGCGGCGGCCAACCGAAGGACATCGAAATCCAGCCAGGAGACGTCATCCTGCCCGAGCTGCTGCGCTCCCCCGCACACCCCGCCCGCGTCGCCGACACCACCGACGCCGGCACACCGCTCGGCCCCAACCTCTACCTGCTGCGCCCGGACCCGCAGCGGCTCGACCCCTGGTTCCTCGCCGGATTCCTCGCCGCCGACGAGAACCGGCAGGCGGCGGCAACCGGCTCCTCGATCGTCCGGGTCGACGCCCGCCGACTGCGGGTACCGCTGCTACCGCTCGCCGAGCAGCGGCGCTACGGCCGGGCGTTCCGGCATCTCGCGGCGCTCCGGTCCGCCGCCGAGGTTGCCGGCCGGCTCGCCGACGAAACGGCGTACACGCTCGCCGCCGGCCTCACCGCCGGCGCGTTGCTTCCGCCGGACGATGATCAGGGCTCATCCTGAGAGCATCTCCCCACCCCCTCGCAACGCTGCCTGGAAGGAACACGGTGAACCACAGCACGCACACCAAACTGGCGAACCACATCTGGTCAGTGGCCGACCTGCTGCGTGGGGATTACAAACAGTCCGACTACGGCAAGGTGATCCTGCCGTTCACCGTGCTGCGCCGTCTGGAGTGCGTCCTCGAACCGACCAGGAAGAAGGTCCTGGAGACCTACCATCAGTTCAAGGACAAGGGCATCGACGCGGACCGGTTCCTGCGCCGGGCATCCGGGCACAGCTTCTACAACACCAGCGAGTACACGCTGAAGGCCATCGCCAACGATCCGCCGCAGGCCGCCAAGCACCTGCTGGCCTACATCGGCGCGTTCTCGCCTAACGCGCAGGAGGTGCTCGAGAAGTACGAGTTTCCCCAGCACATCAAGCGGCTGGAGGGCGCGAACCTGCTCTACCGGGTGGTCGGCCGGTTCGCCGACCTCGACCTGTCACCCGAAGAGGTCTCCAACCACCAGATGGGGTACGTCTTCGAGGAGCTGATCCGACGGTTCGCCGAGCAGTCGAACGAGACGGCCGGTGAGCACTTCACCCCGCGCGAGGTCATCGAACTGATGGTGAACCTGCTCATCGCGCCCGACGATGATGCGCTCAGCGTGCCGGGCGTGGTGCGTACTGTGATGGATCCGGCGTGCGGCACGGGCGGGATGCTCACGGCGGCGCACGACCACATCACCCGGCTCAACCCGGATGCAACGGTGCGGGTGTACGGGCAAGAGCTTAACCCCGAGTCGTGGGCGATCTGCCGGTCCGATCTGATGATCAAGGGACAGGATCCGGAGAACATCGCATTCGGCAACTCGTTTACCGAGGACGGCCACAAGGGCGCTCAGTTCGACTACCTGCTGGCCAACCCGCCGTTCGGGGTGGAGTGGAAAAAGGTCAAGGAGGAGATCGAGCGCGAGTACGAGACGCTCGGCGACAGCGGCCGCTTCGGCGCGGGCCTGCCGCGCATCAACGACGGATCGCTGCTCTTCCTCCAACACATGATCTCGAAGATGAAGCCGGTGACCCCTGACGGCAAGGGCGGCAGCCGCATCGCGATCGTGTTCAACGGCTCGCCGCTGTTCACCGGCGCGGCCGAGTCCGGTGAGTCGCGCATCCGTCAGTGGATCCTGGAGAACGACTGGCTGGAGGGCATCGTTGCGCTGCCCGACCAGTTGTTCTACAACACCGGCATCTCCACGTACTTCTGGATCCTGACCAACCGTAAGTCGCCAGACCATCGGGGCAAGGTGATCCTGCTGGACGCCCGCGACTACTGGGCGAAGATGCGCAAGTCGCTGGGCGACAAGCGCAAGTACCTCACGCCGGAGCACATCGCCGAGATCACCCGGCTGTACGTCGAGGCGCTGCACGTCGCGGCCGACCCCGAGCACCCGCTGCACGGCAAGGTGAAAGTGTTCGCCAACGAAGACTTCGGCTACCGCCGGATCACCGTCGAGCGGCCGCTGAAGCTGCGCTTCGAGATCACCGAGGAAACCCTGACCCTGATACGCGAGTCCAAGGCGATCCAGAAGGTGGTAGACGTCGACGCGCTGGTGGTGGCGCTAAAGCCGCTGCTCGGTCGGGAGTGGACGACCAAGCGAGCGGCGTGGGACGCGGTGCGTACGGCGATGGCCGAGGCCGGGGTGCTCTGGCCGTCCGGTGCGGCGTTCCAGAAGGCGCTGCGGGACGCCATCGGCGTGCGCGACCCCGAGGGTGAGGTGCAACTCGTCAAGGGCTCCCCCGAGCCGGACCCGGACCTGCGCGACTTCGAGAACGTGCCGCTACGCGAGGATGTGGAGGAGTACTTCCGCCGCGAGGTTCTGCCGCACGTCCCGGACGCCTGGATCGATCACGACAAGACCAAGATCGGGTACGAGATCCCGTTCACCCGCCACTTCTACGTCTACAAGCCACCCCGCCCCTTGGCCGAGATCGATGCCGAGCTCAAAGCACTAGAAGCCGAAATCCAAACCCTGCTCGGCGAGGTGACGAAGTAGCTATGGTCCGCCTGCGTCATGTGGCTAGGGTGAATCCCCCAACGCCCGCCTTCGACCGCCTCGGCGACGATCAGGAAGTCACCTTTCTACCGATGGAAAACGTCTGGCCAGATCATCGGTTGGACGTATCGCAACGCCGAACGAAGTCGACTGTTACGACTGGCTATACCAGATTCCAGGATGGGGACGTTCTAGTTCCGAAGATCACGCCAACCTTCGAAGCAGCACGCTCAGTTCTCATAAGCGGGCTCCACAATGGCGTCGGCGCAGGCACAACCGAGTTACATGTGTTACGTCCCGGCCCACAGATTGACCCCCGCTTTCTTTTCTATACCGTGAACACGCACCATTTCCTGAAACTCGGTGCAGCCGCGATGTATGGGGTGGCGGGCCAGCAGCGCGTACCCGACGACTTTGTGCGTGATCACCGAATCGATTTGCCCGCAATAGAGGAGCAGCGCCGCATTGCCGACTTCCTCGACGCCGAAACCGCGCGGATCGATTTGGTGGCAGCGCGGCGGCGCGAAATGCGGGAACTCCTAGCGCTGAAGCGTGATCGCATCATTGAGGAGAAGCTAGGGGTTGGCGGCAACAGACCAAGTACACACTGTATCCCGCTTAAGTATCTCGCCGCGGAGATAACAGTGGGAATTGTCATTACGCCAGCCAAGTGGTACGTCGAGACAGGTGGCGTCCATGCGCTCCGAGGCGTCAACGTAAAGCCTGGTCGGATTAGTACAGACGACTTGATTCAGATCAGCGCCGAGGGGCACGCTGAACACCGAAAGTCTCGATTGCAAGCCGGCGATGTTGTAGTCGTACGGACTGGACAAGCCGGTGCCGCGGCCGTCGTACCCCGGGAATTCGAAGGTGCCAACTGCATTGACCTAATCTTGATCCGCCCCGGACCGAAGCTCGCCCCAAAGTACGTCGAGTACGTCCTGAACTCTGGATACGCTCGGAGGCAGATAGCTGAACATTCTGTCGGAAGTATCCAGGCACACTTCAACGTTGGATCGATGAAACAGCTGCCTTTCCCTGTGCTCTCCCGTAACGAGCAGGAACGGGTAGCCGAGGCGCTGAATGAACAACTCGGAGCGTTGGACACATTGGCTGACCGTCTGATGAAGCAAGAGCTCTTGCTCGCCGAGCGGCGGCAGGCCCTGATCACTGCCGCGGTTACCGGGCAGATTGACGTATCGACCGCCAGCGGGCGGGGAATCGAGGATGGACTGCGATGAGTCCGCTGCACCACGAGTCCGTGTTCGGGGACGCGATCGTCGCTGCCCTGCTGCGCAACGGATGGGAGCTCGGCAACCCGGCCGACTACCGGCCTGAGTTCGGCCTGGACACGCGCCAGTTGTTCACCTTCATCGGCGCGACGCAGGCGGCCGAGTGGGAGGAACTGGTCACCTTCTACGGCGGCGACCGGGACGCGGCGCAGATCGGGTTTGCCAAGCGGCTCGACCAGGCGATCACCAATGACGGCGTGCTCGACGTGCTCCGCAAAGGAGTCAAGGACCACGGGGTGCGCATCCGGTTGGCGTACTTCAAGCCGTCCCTGGTGGAGTCCGACGCGATCCTCGACGACTACCGCAAGAACCGGCTGACCGTGGTGCGGGAGTTGGAGTACGCCACCAAACAGGCCGACCGGGGCAACCGGCTGGACCTGGTCCTGTTCCTCAACGGCATCCCGGTCGCCACCGCCGAGTTGAAGAACCCGCTCACCGGCCAGGGCGTCGAGGACGCCAAGGAGCAGTACCGCACCTACCGTGACCCGACCGAGCTGATCTTCTCCCGCCGGGTGGTGGCGAACTTCGCCGTCGACCCCGACCTGGTCTTCGTCACCACCGAACTGCGCGGCAAGGCCACCCGGTTCCTGCCGTTCAACACCGGCTCGGAAGGCCCGGGCCGACCGGGCGGGGCGGGCAACCCGCCGCCGACCGAACCCGGGAAGTACGCCACGTCGTACCTCTGGGAAGAGATCTGGCAGCGGGACAACTGGCTCGACCTGCTGGAGCGCTTCGTCCACCTGCACAAGGAGAAGGACGCCGACGGGCGGACCCGCAAGACCATCATCTTCCCGCGCTATCACCAGTGGCACGCGGTCAAGAAGCTCACCGAGCACGCGGCCCGGCACGGGGCGGGGCACAACTACCTGGTCATGGCGTCGGCGGGCTCAGGCAAGTCCAACACCATCGCCTGGCTCGCCCACCGGCTGTCCTCGCTGCACACGCCCAGCGACCCGGCCGAGCTCGACCCCGACGCACGCGCGGCCGGGCTCAAGCCGGGCACGCCGGTCTTCGACAAGGTCGTCATCATCACCGACCGGCGCAACCTCGACGCCCAACTGCGCGAGACCGTCGGCAGCTTCGAGCAGACCGCCGGGCTCGTCATCAAGATCGACGAGCGGCACGGGGCGAAGTCCGAACAGCTCGCCCGGGCGCTGTCCCAGGAGACCGGCAAGATCGTCACGGTCACCCTGCACACCTTCCCGGCGCTGGTCGAGTACCTCAAGCGCACGCCGACCGAGATCCGGGGCCGCACGTTCGCCATCATCGTCGACGAGGCGCACTCCTCCCAGACCGGTGACGCGGCCACCGCCGTGCGCGCCGTGCTGCGCGACCTCGGCCTGGACTCCGACTCCGACGAGGCGGGCGCGACCAGCGCACCCGCCGCCACCGACGTGGAGGCGGAGCTTGAGGCCAGCGCCCGCAGGCGGCAGCAGAGCCCCAACCTGTCCTACTTCGCCTTCACCGCCACGCCCAAGCACCGGACGCTGGAACTGTTCGGCACCCTCGGCGAGGACGGCAAGTACTACCCGTTCCACACGTACTCGATGCGCCAGGCCATCGAGGAGGGCTTCATCCTCGACCCGCTGCGCAACTACGTCACGTACGCCACCTACTGGAAGCTGGTCAACCAGAACCCGGACGAGCGGGAGGTCGATCCGGCCAAGGCCAACCCGTTGCTGGCCCGCTACGCGCTCACCCACGACGCCACCGTCGCCCAGCATGCGCAGGTCATCGTCGAGCACTTCCGCGCCCACACCGCCGGCCGGCTCGGCGGCCGCGCCAAAGCCATGGTAGTCACCGCGTCCCGGCAGAGCGCCGTGCAGATGTCCCGCGCCATCAAGCGGTACATCGCCGACCGCGGCTACCCCGACCCGGGTGTGCTGGTCGCGTTCTCCGGCACCCTGACCTACGAGGGCGAGGAGACCACCGAGTCCAAAGAGAACGGTGGCCTGCCGGAGAGCGCGCTGCCCAAGGCGTTCGCCTACACCCGTGCCGACGACAAGGCCGTGCGCGCCGGCGGCGCGGGCAAGCCGGAGTACCGCATCCTCGTGGTGGCCGAGAAGTACCAGACCGGCTTCGACCAGCCGCTGCTCACCACCATGTACGTCAACAAGAAGCTGACCGGTGTCTCCGCTGTACAGACCCTGTCGCGGCTCAACCGGACCGCCGACCGCAAGAGCCAGGCAGACCTGGCGGTGCTGGACTTCGTCAACGAGGCAGAGGACATCCAGGAGGCGTTCCGGCCGTACTTCGAGCAGGCCGCCACCCTGCCGTCGGATCCCAACCTGCTCTACACCGCGCAGAGCAAGGTGATGTCGGCCAACCTGCTCGTCGACGCGGAGATGCAGGAGTTCGCCGCGGCGTGGCTGGAGGCCGACCGGCAGGCCGGCGGCGACCAGGCGAAGTGGCGCAAGCTGCACGCCGAGCTCTACCGGTACCTCGGGCCGGCCGTGGACCGGTTCACCGAACTGCTCAACAGCGACGACGAACACGACCGCGAGACCGCCGAGACGTTCCGCGCCGACCTGAACGACTACGTGCGCAAGTACGGCTTCCTCTCCCAGATCATCCCGTACACCGACGCCGAACTGGAGCGGCTCTACCTCTACGGTCGGCACCTGCTCAACCGGCTGCCCCGGCGCGGCGACGGCGGGGTCGACCTCGGCGAGATCGACCTGAGCCACCTGCGCGTGGAGAAGACCGGCGAGCACGACATCAGCCTGGTCCCCGAGGGCACCGCCGAGCTGCGCGGCTTCGGCGACGGCTCCGGCGGCGCGCGGGAACCGGAGAAGGCGCTGCTGTCGGAGCTCATCGAGAAGTTCAACGAGCGGTACGGCACGAACCTGACCGACCAGGACCTCATCAAGCCGTTGCAGGAGGCGATGGCCGACCCCAAGGTACGCCTCGCCGCCGTCGCCAACGACGAGGAGGGCTTCGGGCACGTCTTCGTCCCGGTCTTCGAGGACAAGATGATGGAGCACTTCGACACCATCGCCGACCTCGGCCGCCGGTACTTCGGCCCCGAGCCCGACTTCCGCAGCTCGCTCAACCGCAGCGCGCGCAGCGTGGCCTGGCAGATGATCCGCCGGCAGGAAGGGCTCGTCAACGCCGCCTGACCTTCGTCCCACAGCGACCGACCCGGTATGATTGCGGTATGACGAAGCGGGTCACGGTGAGCCTTCCCGACGACGTGGCGCGGTACCTGGAGGCGGCCGACAATGCCTCCGCTGTGGTGGCCGACGCGTTGCGGGCACAGATGCACCGGGCCGCGACCACAGAGGCAATGCTGCGCGCCGCTGGCTTCGACCTCACCCGGGAAGCCGAACGGGCCCGGCCGATCCTGCCCCCGTTGACCGCCGAACAGCGCGCCGAGATCGACCGTCGCCGCCAGATGCTGCGGTCGGCTGCTGGGCCGGACACCGACCCCGCGGCATGACGGCCCGCGAACACGTCGAGATCCGCGCCGTGCTCGACGTCTCCGCCATGCTCTCCTACGCCAGCGGGCACGTCCACGTCGGGGAGATCCTCATCGACATCGCCGAGGAGGACGGTGTCTACGCGGGACTGCCCGCCGTGGCGCTGCTCTCCGCCCACGCCCGGGTCCTGGCCGACGCCGCGGCCCGCGCCCGCCTCGGCGTGCTCGCCGCCCTGCCCGGCGTAAGGGTGCTGCCGCTGGATGCTGGCGACGCGCCCGAGGTCAGCCTCGCCGTCCCTGTCGCCGGCGGCGACCTGGCACGGGCCCACGCCCTGTGGGCGGCGCTCGTGCACCGCGCCTACTACCTGACCACGCAACCGCAGACCGCCGTCGGGATCCTCACCGACGATCAGATCCACCCGATTCCCGACCACGACGCCTGACGCGGGTCGTCGGCGTGCTCGGTCGCCGTACCATCCCGGATCTGGACGTCAGACCGATGCAACCGCAAGACTTGCGGGCGAGCGGGACAATTCAGCGTGAACGCGGAGGGGCAGTGCGTGCGGCGCCGATCGCCGGCCGGTACGAACTGGTCGAACAGGTCAGCACGGGTGGCATGGGCCAGATCTGGCGCGGCTACGACGCCGTCCTCGACCGGGAGGTCGCCGTCAAGCTGATCCGCCCGGACGTGGTCGTCTCCGCCGAACAGGCCGAGGAGTTCGCCAAACGGTTCCGCCGCGAGGCCCGGATCACCGCCCGCATCCAGCACCACGGCGTCCCACAGGTGTACGACGCGGTGCTCGACCGCTCGTACGACCGGGTGTACCTGGTCATGGAGTACGTGCGCGGCACCTCCCTGCGCGCCTTCATCGACCCGGCCCGGCCCCTGCCCGTCAGCTGGGCGGCGGCCATCGCCGCACAGATCGCCACCGTGCTCTCCCACGCCCACGCCATCCCGGTCGTCCACCGTGACCTCAAGCCGGGCAACGTGCTGGTCTGCGACAACGGCGCGGTCAAGGTGCTCGACTTCGGGATCGCGGCGATCCTGCGTACCGACATCACCCGGCTCACCGCGACCGGCAGCCCGTTGGGCACCAGCCGCTACATGTCGCCCGAGCAGGTCCAGGGCACGCAGGTCACGCCGCAAAGCGACCTCTACGCCCTGGGATGCGTGCTGCACGAACTCCTCTGTGGACACCCGGTGTTCGATGGCGCCACCGACTTCCGACTCATGCAGCAGCACGTGTACGACCAGCCGCGGCCGCTGCGGACGCTGCGCCCGGAGGTGCCCGAGGCCCTGGAACGGTTGGTGCTCGATCTGCTCGCCAAGGCCCCCGAGCAGCGGCCTGTCGACGCGTACGAGGTTTATGAGCGGCTCGTGCCGTTCCTCCCTCTGCCCGGCACCCCGCCGCCGGCCACGGAGCACGCGCCCACCGGGGTACCAGACCCGACCGTGATGTACCGGCGGCCCAATGCGCCGCGGACCCGACCGCAGCCCGCGCCGGAGCCCGCCGCACCGGTCGCTGAAGGCGCGCCCACGCAGCCACCACCTGTGCTTGCGACCTCCGCCCGCGAAGCGATCCACACCGCCGTGGCGCACTCCGACGAACTGCTGGCACAGGAACGCTTCGCCCAGGCCGCCGAGGTCCTCGAGCAGGCGATCGCCGTCGCCGCAGACGCGCTCGGCGCCGAGAGCCCGCGGGTGCTGACCCTGCGGTCACGGCGCGCGGCCATCCTCGTCATCGGTGGGGATTTCCGCCGGGCCCTGCCGGAGTTCGACGCCCTCGCCGATGCGTACGCCCGCACCGCCGGACCCACCAGCCGGGACGCCCTGGACTGCCTGCGGCAGGCGGCCCACTGTCGGGCCCAACTCGGGCAGACCACCGCGGCCCTGCGCCAGTTCCAGCAGGTGCTCACCCACGTACGCGCCGAATCCGGTGACGCCTCCCCCACCGCGCTGGACCTGCGCCGCAACATCGGGATCCTGCTGCTCTCCGAAGGCAGGACCGCCGAGGCGATCACCGAGCTGGATCAGTTGTACGAGGACCTCTGCGTGGTCTACGGCCCGGACCACGAGGATGCCCGGGAGGTGGCCGGCGTGCTGGCGCGCCTGCGATTGGCGGAGGGTGATGCGGGCTGACGGTGGCTGGCGGGATGATATCCGTCATGTGCCACAGCAACGACAGCCGTCCCCCGGCCCCGCCCGTATCCGGCCCGGTCGCTGAGCACGGACCGGTCACCCTAACCTCCACCGATGGCAGCCGCCTGGCCGCACACGTCGCCCTGCCCGACCGGCCGGCACGCGGCCGCATCATCGTGCTGCCCGACGTCCGCGGGCTGCACCCCTACTACCGCGACCTCGCCGTACGCTTCGCCGAAGCCGGATTCGCCACCGCAGCGATCGACTGGTTCGGCCGTACCACCGACCACGACGAGCGCCCCGACGACTTCGACTGGCAGCCGCACATCGCCCAGGTCGACCCGGCGAACGTCGCCGCCGACGTCGCCGTGGCCATGACGCACCTGGCCGAGCGCGGCGCGACCGGCCCCGCCTTCACCGTCGGCTTCTGCTTCGGCGGCAGCCAGTCCTGGCGGCTGTCCGCCGGCGACGTCGACCTGGCCGGTGTGATCGGCTTCTACGGACGCCCACGCTTGGTCCGCGACCTCATCGGACACCTGCGCCGCCCGATGCTGCTGCTCATCGCCGGCAACGACGCCGCAACCCCCGCCGAGGAGTTCACCGCCTTCACCGACGAACTCGCCGCGGCCGGCACGCCGTACGAGGCCCACACCTACCCCGGCGCCCCGCACTCCTTCTTCGACCGCGCCTACACCCAGTGGGCCGACGCCTGCGCCGACGCCTGGCGGCGCATCCTGGACTTCACCGACCGCCACGGCGCGCTGCCCACCTCCACCGATGGAGATGCCGGCTCGTGAGCATGAGCCTCTACCTGGTGAAGGTCGCGCCCACGCTCGGCGAGCGGATCCAGGCCGATCCCAAGCTGCTCCTGCAGGTCTGGGGCGAGGTGGATCGGGTCGACCCCGACATCGCAGACCTGGACGAAGACCGGGACACACTGCTCGAGGACTACCTGTGCCTGGGCCGAATCCTGCAGGAAGAACCCGGCCGGTACTCGTGGATGGAGCGGGCGCTGCACGGCACCGGCGAGGTGGTCGACTTCGAGTACGGGTACGGGCCGGGATTCCTGATCAGGGCAGAGCAGGCGGCACAAATCGCGGCCGGACTGGCCGAGGAGGGGTGGTGGCGACCGGGCGACGAGGTCGTCACCGTCGACCACGCCATCGCGGCGTTCTACGCGGCTGCCGCCGAGGAAGGCCGTACCGTCATCGGCGGTATCGGCTAGCTGCTCGCCCCACTTGCGTCGGCGGGCCCGGCAGCCACCGCGCGCGCAGTCCCGCCAGGGTGACCGCGACGAGCCGGTGAACCGCGGCCTTGGACGGCAGGCCGCCAGCTGCGGTGAGGGCGTGCAGGCAGTACCTGGCGAGCTCGTCGGGTGAGACATCGTTGCGGATGTCGCCGGCCTTGGCGGCCTCGGTCAGCAGGTCCCGAAACAGGTCGATGAGCTGCTGCTGTGCCTGAGCCACGCGCTCATGTCGGTGCAGAAGTGCCCCGACGTCGCTGCGGTGGCGCTCCCGCTGGTAGACGATCAGCGCGTAGGCCTCCAGAACCGCTTCGAGCCGCTGGCGAGGGTCGCCGGCCTGGTCGCGGAGTTCGGCGAGCTGGTGCAGGTGGGCTGTGATCTGACGTTCGTGCCAGGCGAGCAGGATCGCTTCGACATCCGGGAAGTACTTGTACAGCGTGGCCCGCCCGATGCCGGTCGCCTCGGCGATCTGCGACATCGTCACCGATAGCAGCCCATGCTCGGCCACCAGCGCCCACGTGGCGTCCAGGATCGCCTCGTGCACCTCCCGGCGGTGCGCCTCGATCGTCTCCTTCCACAGCTTCGGCACCAGCCAAGCATACGCGACGACTCGGGTAAGACGTTCTGCTTTGTCATCGACACTGTGTCTCGATAAACTGTCGGCCGTCACGGATCGGGACGCTAAACCGGCGCGCGACGGAGGAAGACCACATGGATGATGTGCCCCCACTGCCCGACACGGACGACGACGGTGGCAAGGAGCGGGGCGCGCATCGGCCCTCCGGCACACCACGCTGGGTGAAGGTGTTCGCGATCGTCGCCGTCGTCGTGGTCCTGCTGTTGGTCATCCATTCGCTCCTCACCGGTGGCCACGGCCCTAGCCGCCACACCGGTGGTCTCGGCGCTCAAGCACCGCTCGCCAGCGTCACGATGGAAGCTGGTCACCCGCTACCCGAGGGCGCCCTCCGATGATCATGCCGCCCCGGCTCCGTAAGTTCGCGCTCACCGCACACGTCACCACCTCGGTCGGCTGGCTCGGCGCGGTCACCTGCTTCCTGGCGTTGTCTGTCATCGGCTTGACCAGCCAGGACCCGCCGACCGTACGCGGCGTCTATCAGGTGATGAAGCCGGCCGCCTGGCTCGTGCTTGTCCCACTGGCCCTGGCCGCGCTGCTGACCGGGCTCATCCAGTCGCTGTTCACTACCTGGGGCCTGTTCCGGCATTACTGGGTGTTGTTCAAACTCCTGATTAACGTCGTGGCCACCGTCGTCCTGCTTCAGTACATGGAGACGTTCAACGTCCTGGCCGGTGTTGCGGCTGATCCGCGTGCCGACCTCGCCTCGGTACGGAACGCGTCCCCCGCCCTGCACGCCACACTCGCTCTGCTGCTGCTGCTCGTGGCCGTGGTGCTGGCGATATACAAGCCGCGAGGCATGACCCGCTACGGCTGGCGCAGACAGCACGACCTGCGTCGGCGCCGCAACCACGGCGTCGTGCCTGCGCAGTAGCGAGCAACTATTTGTAACCTACGGCGTCAGGGGCGGTAGTCGTCGTGGAGGACCACGCGGGAGAGTTCGTATCCGTCCCGGGTACGCCAGTAGTGCAGGCGGCGCGCCGCCGCCGTATCACGTTGCAGCGCCACCCGCCAGCAGGTCGCCCCGTCCTCGCGCGTGACGTACCTGCTGCCGGCCGGGCCGGCGCGCAACTGGTGCGGCTCACGCCCCGCCAGGTGCTGGACCTGGCCGGTGAGCACCTCCACCACCACCGCGACGACCTTGTCGCGGCTGATCCCCTCCAATTCGTCCAGTGAGGACAGAAACTCGTCGCCGAGCGTGTACTCGGCCAGCGGCTTGTCCGCCTTCTCGGCCGCAGGGATGCGCCGCACCCACTCGCGGTACACCTCGTACCGGAACTGCTCCTCCGGGTCGAGGAACGCCGGCGCCTCCTCGTCGCGCGCCTGCTCGATCTGGCTCTGCAGGGCCTTGAGCCGCTTGACCGCCTGCTGCCGTGCCCGATCGGCCTCCCGGTAGCGCGTCTGCAGCCGCCTGATCCGCTGGCCAGCCGCGAGGAGCTCCTCCTCCAACTGCGCGGCGCGTTCCCGAAGCTGCCGAAGCTCCTCCGCGAGCCCTGTGCGAGTGGCCCGCTCCGCGGCCAACTCGTTGCGCAGCTCCTCGGCGCTCGGCCCGCGCGCCTGTGCCGGCACCCCTGTAGGTCGTCCCGTCAGCGCCGATCCATTGAGCGCCAGGCGGGCGCGGGCGGCCAGGTCCAGCGGGGTCGGCCGCCGGTGCGGCGGCCGGGGCGTCACGTCGACGGGTGGGGCGGCCGGCGCACGGACATCCGCCGGCGCCGTGGCGGGCGCCGGCACCGGGGCCGGTGGCGGGGGCGGCGGAGGCGGATCGGGCAGGCGCAGCCACGGCGGGCCATCCGGGAGCAGGCTCGGCGGGCTCCTCGGCGTCTCCTCGTCGTCGACGTCGTCCAAGCGCAGCCGCACGGGATCGACCGAGTCGACGCGGCAGGCGACGACCTCCCCGACCGTGAACAGGCCGCCCAGGGTGTCCTGCGGGTTGGAGGTGACGAGCTCCCGCGGAACGTCGACGGTCAGCCCCGGCATGAGTCGCAGGCCCACCACGTCGTCGGTCACCGACACGACGTCCGCGAGCACCACGTCGCCGGCCCGGTACGTGTCGGCGACCACCCGCGCGGCGCTGGTCGGGTCCAAAAAGCGCAGCGCGTCACGCACATCCAGGCGCCGCGATACCGGATCGTAGGCGCCCGTGACCCGCTGGCCCCTCGTCAGCACCTGCTCGAGCGGCACGCCGGGCACGGTCAGCTCCTCCCACACCGTGGCGAGCGTTCCGTCGTCCAATGTGACCAGTGCGCGCGACCCGATGACGCCCTGGACGACGCCCGAGCGCTGCTGGACGTTCGGCCGCCTGGTGCTCGCCCCCACCAGCCCGGCCGCCACCGCCGCCTGCAGGGCGTCGTTGATGAGCAGGTCGGTGACCCGCCTGCGGTCCGCCGGCGAGTACGCGAACCGCAGCCGGCTGCGCTCGGGCGCGCTCGCCCACTCGTGCTGGACCGGGTAGACCCGCCCCGCCCCGCCGTACACCTGCGTGCCGGGCGGCATCGCCTCCGAGAACGCCCACGACACGTCGCTGGTGGGCATCAGCACCACCTCGGCCAGGTCCCCGACCGCCTCCTTGATCTCCTCGGGGTCGCCGAACGGCTCGTCGTGTCCCCCAGCGATCGTCAGGACCACCACCGGCCAGCTCCGCAGCCCGGGCGTCAACAGGCGGTGCGCGAGGGCCCGCGCGTCGTCCTCGGACTCGATCCGGCGTACCCCGTCGGGAGCGGCGGAGGCTCTGTTGTCAGTCTGGTGCTCCATGCGGGACTCCTCTCGCCGACGGCGGCCGCGCCGCTCGCCGAGCGCTCCGGAGGCCGAAGGCGCGACGAGCGCAGCCATCGGCGGCCGGCACTCGCCCCGACTTCGGCAACGAGGGACCGCCCCGGCGCGCCCGCCCTGCCCAACATGCGGGACGTAGAGCGACTATGCGGGCGGCCCGCCGGCACGTCAACGACGTCAGCGGTCGCGTCGCGGATGTGTCATCGGCCCGACACCCGATCGGCGGGTACCCCGATTGCGCCGCTGGCGTGCGACGCCCGGGCGCTTCTCAGGGCTGGCGGATCGCTTCGCCTGCGATCTCGATCCGCACGTTCTTGCCGACGAGGACGCCGCCGCCTTCGAGAGCCACGTTCCAGACCAGGCCGAAGTCCTCACGGTCGATCTCGGCCGTCGCGCTGAACCCGAAGATGTCCCTGCCGTACGGGTCGCGACGGGCGCCGCCGAACTCCACCTGCAGGTCGACCGGCCGGGTGACGCCCTTCACCGTCAGTTCTCCGCACAGGACGAAGCGTGTGCCGACGGATTGCTCGGCCGCCTTGGTGTACGCCTCGCTCCGGCGCGTCAGGCGGTTGTTGCGCAGGCGGGCCCAGAAGAAGATCGCGTCGTTGGTCTCCTGCCACCTGATCCCCGTGCTGCGGTACTCCAGTGTGGGAAACCGCTCCACGTCGAGGAAGTCCGGGCTGCTCAGGTGGGCGTCGCGCTCGGGGTTGGCCGTGTCGATGCTCGCCGCCTGGATGGTCGCGGTCACCGAGGAGGCGAAGGGATCCTCCGCCACCACGATCTGCGCGGTCGCCTCGCGGAACTCCCCCCGCACCGGGCTGACCATCATGTGCCTGGCCACGAACCCGATCCGTTTGTGCGCCTGGTCGAGCAGGTAGACGCCGGGGGCCGGAATGGTGATGCCGTTCCAGGTGCGCGTGGCGGACGTGGTCATGGTTGTGCTATCCCCCCGTATCCGTTCTCGCGTGCTGCCAGCCTGCCGCCGCGGATGTCGCGGACCCGCGGTCTCGTCGGCCGGTCGTCTCCCCCGCGACCAGCATACGAGGGCGGTTCATCGCCCCTCGGAGCCCGTTTGAGGGGGCGCCCGATCGGCGGCGACCGAGGCGAACACGCCCCAAACATAGGAAAATGTCGGACATATACGGAGCGCTGGGCCAGTCGAGAGCCCGGACCGTCAGCCGCCGGTCCGACATCGGCCGATACCGCAACCGGAACGGATCCGAGGGTGGGAGCAGGACGGTGCGCCTGCGCCAAGCGACGGCGCCTCGCCGCGGTGATGCGGGCGGCGCCTTGTCTTGCGGACTCAGGCCGCGTCGTCGACCCGGACGTGCAGCACGTCCTCGGCGCGCGGGTCGCGCGCCTGCGCCAGCACCTGGCCACCAGGACCGAGGATCAGCGACGGCGCCTCGAAGACATTGTCCAGAACCGCCCCGACCAGTTGCGGGTTGACGGCGTACCGCACGTTGACCAGGTCCCGCATCTCCCGCGCGAATCCCTCGACGAACCACTGCTCGCTGCGCAGCAGCGTTTCGCCGGGCTCGTTGAACGCCCACGGCCCATCCCACGGCCACGCGTTGGCCGACGGCTGCGCCACGATCGTCGCGCCCAGCCGGTCGAGCACGGGACCGCACCGGACCCACCCCGGCTCCCGGCTGGTGTGCGGCTCGTGGAACCCGTCGTAGCAGATCAGCGTGCCGACCCGACCGAACGGGGTCTCGACAACAGCGAGGTCGTCCGGCGAGCCGGACGCCAGGCCGAGCACGTCCTCCTGGGTCGGCACGAGGTTGACCTTGCGGGTCACGCCGACGATTCGCCCGTCCGGATCGAACATGTAGGAGGTGTTGTACACCCGGGCCGAGCCGGCACGGGGAAACAGGCCACTGCCCGCTACCACCCATAGGCCGAAATCACGTGCGATATCACGAAATGTCCGCACGTACACCTCACGGGCGCGAGGGGCGAGCATCGTGAGCACCGCTGGCGTGACCCTGGTCGTACGGTGCCGGACAAGCGTGCGGAGAAGCTGCGGCATCCGGCGCCTCACGATCCGACGCAGCGCCTGGCTGGTGGTCGTGCAGCCGCGGACCACCGCACCTTGACCAACGAGCACGAGGAACGTCGCCACCTCCTCCGGCCACACCGCCAAGGCGTGCGGGCCGGTGCGCAGTGCCGCGATCCGCTCGGCGAGCGCCCGGTGGTGCGCCGCGAACGCCTCCTCGGTCAGGTACTCGTCGATCGAGACGCGCGGCTGCACCGCGAACAGGTCCACTGCGGGCACGCCGTCGCCACCTCCTCGGGTAGCTTGCGCCGCAGCGTACCGGACCTACCGGGCCGGGACCATCGTGGGGATCTCCACCCGCCCGCGGTGCGGCCGCCCGGCGGTGCGAGGCAGCGCGCGGTGAGTCGGATCAGCCCGCGGGCGGGGCGGCGCTGTCCCGGACCACGAGCTCCGTCGCCAGCTCGACCCGCGGGCTCTCGATCTCCTCGCCCTGGGCGAGCCGCAGCACCGTCCGGGCGGCGAGCATCCCCATCTCCACCAGCGGCTGGCGCACGGTCGTCAGCGGCGGCGATGCCCAGCGCGCCTCGGGCAGGTCGTCGAAGCCGACGATGCTGACGTCGTCCGGCACGCGCAGCCCGCGGCGGCGGACCGCCTCGTACGCGCCGAACGCCATCTGGTCGCTCGCCGCGAAGATGGCGGTCGGCGGCTCATCGAGCTCCAGCAGGGCGTTGGCGCCGCGGAACCCGGCCTCGTGGTAGAAGTCACCCGGCCAGATCAGGTCGTCAGCGTGCGGCAGGCCGGCCGCTTCCAACGCGGCCCGGTACCCGTCCAGCCTGGCTCGGCTGCACAGCAGGTGCCGCGGCCCGGAGATGAAGCCGATCCGCCGGTGCCCCAGCGAGATCAGATGCTCGGTCGCGGCGAGGCCCCCCGCCCAGTTCGTGGCGCCGATCGTCGGCGCGTCGAGCATCAGGCCGCCGACCGGGTCGACGATGACCGTGGGCACGTCGAGCCTGCGCAGCTCGGCCTGCAGCGGCGGTTCGAGCGCGGAGTTCACGAGAATGACCCCGTCGCTCGCCCGGGACCGCAGGTTGTCCATCCACTGCCGCGCCGACGCCGAGCGGCGGTGGATCGCGGAGACGACGGTGCCCACGCAGGCCGCATGGGCCACGTCCTCGACACCTCGGATGATCTCGACGGCCCACGGGCTGTCCAGGTCGTTGAAGACGAGGTCGATGAGGCCGGCGCCTGCGCGGGCCCGCGGCCCGCGCCGTCGGTACCCGTGGCGGCGCAGCAGCTCCTCCACGCGCTGCCGCGTGTGCGGCGCGACGTCGGACCGGCCGTTGAGCACCCGCGAGACGGTCGGGACGGAGACACCCGCCTCTTTCGCGATGGACGTCATCGTGACCCTGGTCTGCCGATCGACCCCCACGGGCACCTCCTTCGTCCCGGTCCGCTCCACCATCTTGCCTGGCTTGCGACGAGCCGGATCACCCTGCTCGGCGGGCGAGTTCCGGTGAGTTCTCGAAACGTCCCGAAACCCGTGCCCGCCGGCCGGCGGTGTGATCCGTCATCCCTTCACGGCGCCCGTCGCCAGGCCACCGACGAGCTGCCGCTCGGCGATGGCGTAGAACGCGAGCGCGGGGACCATCGACAGCACCACGTAGGCCAGGACACGCGCGGTGTCCGTCGCGTACTGACCCTGGAACTGCTGGACTCCGACGGGCAGCGTCCACCACTCGGCGTCGTTAAAGACCACCAGTGGCAGGAAGAAGTTGTTCCAGCTGGCCACGATGGCGAGCACCGAGACCGTGGCGATCGCCGGCCGGGCCATGGGCAGCAGGATGCGCCAGAAGAACGCGAAGCGGCCGCACCCGTCGAGCGTGGCCGACTCCTCGATCTCGCCGGGGACGGCCCGGAAGAACGAACGGAGGATCACGATCGTCACCGGGAGGCCGAACGCCGCCTGCGGCAGGATCACCCCGAGCGGGTTGTCCAGCAGCCCGAGGGTGCGCAGGAGGATGAACAGGGGCAGGATCGCCACCGCGAACGGGAACATCAGGCCGACCGCGAAGAGCGTGAACAGCAGCTCCCGGCCCCGGAACGCGAAGCGGGCGAGCACGTACGCGGCCATCGCCGCCGTGCCCACCACGATGAGCGTGGTGCCCAGCGCGATGAGCGTGCTGTTGGCGAGCTGGCGCCAGAACACACCGGAGGTGAGGATGTCGGTGTAGTTCGACGGGATCCACGGATCCGGCAGGCCCAGCGGGTTGGTGGCGAGCTGGCCGTTGTCCTTGAAGCCACCGAGGACGCCGAAGCCGATCGGCACCACGATCAGCACGCTGATCGCGAGCGAGACCACGTGCAGCACAGGGTTCTTCAACCGCCGTATCACCGCTGCCCTCCCATGACGGTCAGCGCGCCCTCGATGTCGCGTCGCATCACGAACCGCTGGTAGAGCAGGGCGAACACGAGGCTGATGAGGAACATGACGATGCTCATGGCGCTGGCGTAGCCCACCTCGAAGCGCTCGAAGCCGAACCGGTACATGGTCACCGCCATGACCTCGGAGGCGTGAACGGGCCCGCCGCCGGTCAGCACCCACACCATGTCGAACAGCTGGATCGCGCCGATGACGGAGAGGAACACGCTGATGCGGATCGTGGGCCCCAGCAACGGCAGGGTGACGTGGCGGAACGCCTGCCAGGCGTTGGCGCCGTCGGTGGTCGCGGCCTCGAGCAGCTCCCTGGGGATGTTCTGCCGACCGGCGAGGTACAGGATCATGTGGAAGCCGAAGTACTTCCATGAGATGACGACGAACACCCAGAACAGCACCGTGTCCGGGTCGGCGAGCCACGTCTCGCCGAGGTCGCCGAGGCCGACCACGGCGAGGGTGCGGGTCGCCAGGCCGTGCTCCGGGGAGAACACGATCCGGAACAGCACGGCCGTGGTCACCTCGGACAGCACGTACGGAGCGAAGAACAGCAGCCGGTAGAGGCTGCGCCCGCGCAGCGGCTGGTTGAGCAGCATGGCGAGCCCGAGCGCCATCGGCAGCTGGAGCACCAGGGACAGCGCGATGATGGTCAGGCCGCGGCGCAGGTCGCCGACGAAGACCTGATCACGGAGCAGCCGGGTGAAGTTGTCGAGCCCGACCAAGGTCGGGTCCGAGGTGACGAAGCCGTTCCACTTGAACAGGCTGACGGTGGCGGCCAGGGCGATCGGCGCCAGGACGAGCACGATGAACAGCAGCAGCGCGGGCGCGAGGAACAGGACGATCGCCACCCGGTCCGCCCGCTGGCGGGCCCGCGGGCGGTGCGCGGCCAGGGTGCGGGACGGCGGCACCCTACCGGGCGCCGCCGCCGTGGCTGTCATGGTCTGTGTATCCATCTAGGTGTTCTGCGCTGCGGCGGTGATGTCCTTGGTGACCTGCTCGGGAGACTTTCGCCCGGCGATGAGCTCGGCGACGCTGTCGTTGACCTGCTCCCCGACCGCGGGCGCGAACGCCTGGTCCAGGTACAGCTGGAATCCGGTCGCCGAGGCGAACGTCTTGGCGACCAGCTTCGCGTTGGGGTCCCTGACCGCGTCGAGGGCCGCCTTGTTGACCGGCAGGATCGCACCCGTCTCGGCCGCCCTGCGCTGGTTCGCCGCGCTCACGATGCTCCTGAGGAAGTCGACGGTCGCGGGCGGCGCGTCTTTGCCGACCGCGAACCCGTTGCCGCCGCCGAAGGCGTCGGTCACCGCGCCCTTGCCGCCCTCGACCGCTGGGAACGGGAAGAACCCGAGCTTGTCACCGATGCCCTTCTTGCTCGCCGACCAGGCGGCCTGCACCGACGGCGCCCACTGGCCCATGAGCTCCATGGCCGCCTGCCCGTTGCCCATCGTCGATGCCTGTGAGTCGGTCTCCTCGTAGCCCGCGCCGAGGAAGCCGGTCTGGAAGGGCTGCAGGTCCACCAGTTCCTTCAGCCGCTGGCCGGCCGCCACGAAGTCGGGGTTGTCGAAGTTCTTGTCGGCGGCCGCCTGCTTGAGCGCGTCCACACCGGCGATGCGGATGGCCAGGTACGACCAGTAGAAGTGTCCGGGCCACTTGTCCTTGCCCCCGAGCGCGATCGGGGTGATGCCGGCGCTCTTGAGCTTGCGCACCGCGTCGAGCAGTTCCCCCCAGGTCGCCGGGGTCGAGGTGATCCCGGCCCGCTCGAAGAGCTCCTTGTTGTACCAGAAGCCGACCATCCCCATGTCCCACGGGATCGCGTAGATCCTCCCGTCCACCGTGTACTGTTCCAGGGCGATCGGGGTCAGCTCACCGATCCAGGACGAGGTCTCCTCGGTCAGGTCCTTGACCAGCCCGGCGTCGACCTGCTGCTTGAGGACCCCGCCACCCCAGGACTGGAACAGGGAGGGCGGGTTGCCCGCCTGCGTGACCGTGGTCAGCTTCTTCTTGAACGCGTCGTTCTCCTGGTCGGTAATGTTGATCTTCACATTGGAGTGCGCGGTCTCGTACTCCTTGGCGAGCGCGGCCCACAAGGGCTTGAGCGGCTCAGTGGTCTGAATGTGCCACCAGTCGATCGTCTGCGGCGCCGTCGGGTCGCTGGGCGTGCCGCCGTCGCCGCACGCGCCCAGCAGCGCCGCGCCCACGCCGGCCCCGGCCAGGCTCAGCAGTGATCTACGGGAGAGATGGGTCCTACTCGTCATGGTGCGCCGTCCCTTCGACCCGGAGCACAGGAGGCAGCGTTTCGGAATCGGACCGATAGTTTCCGGTCGTCTGACGTACGCTACGACCGTCGATTCGCCTCAGTCAAGCGTTTCTATCCAGCAATATTGCGGCTAACGTAACTGATGTTCTTCCGAAACAACACCGAAAGGGCGGCCCCATGCCGACCGATGACCGAGCCCTGCCGACCACCACCACCGAGCTGGCGCCGTGGCAGGATGTCCGCCTCAGCGTGACCGCACGGGTGACGGATCTCATCAGCCGGATGACCCTCGAAGAGAAGGTCGCGCAACTGTGCGCCGCGTGGGTCGGCGGCGCGGCCCAGGACGGCCACGTGGCCCCGCTGCAGCACGACCTGCTGGACGACACCGTGGACTGGTCCACCCTGATCGCCTCCGGGCTCGGGCAGCTGACCCGCCCGTTCGGCACCGCGCCGGTCGAGCCGACGGCGGGGGCCCGGGCGCTCGCCCGGCTCCAGTCGCAGATCGTCGCCGCGAACCGCTTCGGGATCCCGGCCCTGGTGCACGAGGAGTGCCTGACCGGGTTCATGGCCTGGCGGTCCACCGTGTTCCCGACGCCGCTGGCCTGGGGCGCCAGCTTCGACCCCGGGCTCGTCGAGCGGGTCGGGCACGAGATCGGGACGCTGATGCGCGCCGCCGGGGTGCACCAGGGCCTCGCGCCGGTCCTCGACGTGGCGCGCGACCCGCGCTGGGGACGCACCGAGGAGACCATCGGCGAGGACCCCTACCTGGTGGCCACCATCGGCACGGCGTACGTGCGGGGCCTGCAATCGGCCGGCGTCGTCGCCACCCTGAAGCACTTTGTCGGCTACTCGGCATCGCGCGCGGGGCGCAACTTCGGTCCGGTCTCGGTCGGCGGACGCGAACTCGCCGACGTGCTGCTGCTGCCGTTCGAGATGGCCGTCCGCGCCGGCGCGCGCTCGGTCATGCCCGCGTACACCGAGATCGACGGCGTTCCCACCACCGCCGACGCCGAACTGCTCACCCGGCTGCTGCGCGACACGTGGGGCTTCGTCGGCACGGTCGTGTCCGACTACTTCGCCGTCTCGTTCCTGCAGCGGCACCACGGGGTCGCCGCCACCGACACCGAGGCGGCAGGGCTGGCCCTGACCGCGGGTGTCGACGTCGAACTGCCCGCTGCCCGGTGTTTCGGCGAGCCGCTGCTCACGGCGGTGCGTGAGGGCACCGTACCGGAGCCCCTTGTGGATCGAGCCGTGGCGCGGGTCCTGCGGCAGAAGTGCGAGCTGGGCCTGCTCGACCCCGGGTGGACCCCGCAGCCGCCGGCACACCTGGACCTCGACCCGCCCGCGGCCCGCGCCCTGGCGCGGGAGCTGGCCGAGGCCTCCGTCGTGCTGCTCGCCAACGACGGCACGCTGCCGCTGCGCAGCGACGTGCGGCTGGCCGTCGTCGGACCGCAGGCGGACGACCCCGCGGCGATGTTCGGCTGCTACACGTTCCCCCGGCACGTCGGCGTCCACCACCCGCGACTCCCCCTGGGCGTGGACGCCCCGACCCTGGTGGCCGCGCTGCGGGAGGAGCTGCCGCGGGCCGCGATCGAGCACGTGCCCGGGTGCGGAGTCACCGATCCCGACCGTGGCGGCATTCCCGCCGCCGTGCGCGCCGCGGCCGGGGCGGACGTGTGCATCGCCGTCCTCGGCGACCGGGCCGGGCTGTTCGGCCAGGGCACGTCGGGTGAGGGGTGCGACGTCGCCGACCTGCGCCTGCCCGGCGTCCAAGGTGAGCTGCTGGACGCCGTGCTCGGCACGGGCACGCCGGTGGTGCTCGTCCTGCTGGCCGGCCGGCCGTACGCCTTGGGCGCGTACGCGGGCCGGCTGGCCGCGGCCGTGCAGGCGTTCTTCCCCGGCCAGCAGGGCGGCCCGGCGGTGGCCGGCGTGCTCTCCGGCCGGGTCGAGCCGTCGGGTCGGCTGCCGATCGGCATTCCGCGGCAGCCGGGCGGACAGCCGGCCGCCTACCTCACCCCGGCGCTCGGGCACCGCAGTGACGTCAGCACCGTCGATCCCACGCCGCTGTACCCGTTCGGCCACGGCCTGTCGTACACCGAGTTCGCCTGGGAGGACCCGTACGCCGATCGTGCGGAGATGCCCACGGACGGGACGGTCGCGCTGTCGCTGACCGTGCGGAACACCGGCGCCCGGCCCGGCACCGAGGTCGTCCAGCTGTACCTGCACGACCCGCTCGCACAGGTGACCCGGCCGGTGGCCCGGCTCGTCGGGTACGCCCGCGTGCCGCTCGGTCCGGGCGAGGCCAGGCGGGTCACCTTCCGGGTCCACGCCGACCTGTCGTCGTTCACCGGCCGGGACGGGCGTCGCGTGGTCGAGCCGGGCGACCTGGAACTGCGACTGGCCGCCTCCAGCCTCGACGTGCGCCACGTCGCACGGGTCCGGCTGACCGGCCCGCAGCGGGTGGTGGACCACCGTCGCCACCTGGTCGCGGAGGTCACCGTCGCGGAGGTCACCGTCGCGGAGGTCCCGCCCGCGCCTGCCGACGCTACGCGGGCCGCTCGCGCCGCCGCCCCTGCCGGGGCCGGTGACCCTGACGGGGCCGCTGGTGCTCCGGGCCCCACGGCGGGGTGAGCGGGGCATCCTGGGCGGGGCATCCGACGTGGCGACGACAGCGTGACGCCCCGGCCGGAGGCGGCCGGGGCGTCACGCGACGGGATCAGGCGAGGTCGAACCGGTCGAGGTTCATCACCTTGTTCCACGCCGCGACGAAGTCGTGCACGAACTTCTCCTTCGCGTCGTCGCACGCGTAGACCTCGGCGATGGCGCGCAGCTCGGAGTTCGACCCGAAGATGAGGTCGACCCGGCTGGCGGTCCACTTGACCTCGCCGGTGGCCCGGTCACGGCCCTCGAAGGTCTCCGCGTCCTCCGACGTCGGCGTCCACACCGTACCCATGTCGAGCAGGTTGACGAAGAAGTCGTTGGTCAGCGATCCGGGCTTGTCGGTGAAGACGCCGAGCGGCGACTGCTGGTAGTTGGCGCCGAGGACGCGCAGACCGCCGACGAGGACCGTCATCTCCGGCGCGCTCAGGGTGAGCAGGTTCGCCCTGTCGATCAACAGGTACTCGGAGGGCAGCCGGTGACCCTTGCCGAGGTAGTTGCGGAACCCGTCCGCGGTCGGCTCGAGTACCGCGAAGGACTCCACGTCGGTCTGCTCCTGCAGGGCGTCCATGCGTCCCGGAGTGAAGGGGACCTCGACCTCGACACCGGCGTTGCGGGCCGCCTGCTCAACCGCGGCGCACCCGCCGAGCACGATCAGGTCGGCCAGCGAGATCCGCTTACCGCCGGTCTGCGAGGCGTTGAACTCCTGCTGGATCTGCTCCAGCGTGCGCAGCACCAACGCCAACTTGTCGGGCTCGTTGACCTCCCAACCGCGCTGCGGCTCCAGGCGGATGCGCGCGCCGTTGGCGCCGCCGCGCTTGTCGCTGCCGCGGAACGTCGAGGCCGACGCCCACGCGGTGGAGACCAACTGGGAGATCGACAGCCCCGAGTCGAGGATCCGGCGCTTGAGCGCGGCGATGTCCGCGGCGTCGACCAGCTCGTGGTCCACCGGCGGGATCGGGTCCTGCCAGATCTGCGGCTCGGGCACCTCCGGCCCGAGAAGGCGGGTGACCGGGCCCATGTCACGGTGGGTCAGCTTGTACCAGGCGCGCGCGAAGGCGTCGGCGAACTCGTCCGGGTTCTCCAGGAAGCGCCGGGAGATCTTCTCGTAGACCGGGTCGAAGCGCAGCGCCAGGTCCGTGGTCAGCATCCGCGGCTCGCGGCGCTTCGTCGGATCGTGCGCCTCGGGCACCATGTCGCTGCCCGCGCCATTCTTCGGGCGCCACTGCCACGCACCGGCGGGGCTCTTCATCAGCTCCCACTCGTACGCGAACAGGATGTGGAAGAACTCGTTGTCCCACCGGGTCGGGTGGTAGGTCCAGGTGACCTCCAGCCCGCTGGTGATGGCGTCCGCGCCCTTGCCGGTGCCGAAGCTGCTCTTCCAGCCCAGGCCCTGCTCCTCGATCGGTGCCGCCTCGGGCTCCGGGCCCACGTGGTCGGCCGGGCCCGCGCCGTGGGTCTTACCGAAGGTGTGACCGCCGGCGATCAGCGCCACGGTCTCCTCGTCGTTCATCCCCATCCGGCGGAACGTCTCGCGGATGTCCCGGGCCGCGGCCAGCGGGTCTGGGTTGCCGTTCGGGCCTTCCGGGTTGACGTAGATGAGGCCCATCTGCACCGCGGCGAGCGGCTCCTCGAGGTGGCGGTCGCCGCTGTAGCGCGCGTCGCCGAGCCACTCGGTCTCCGGGCCCCAGTAGACGTCGTCGTCCGGCTCCCAGGCGTCCACACGGCCACCGCCGAAGCCGAACGTCTTGAAGCCCATCGACTCGAGGGCGACGTTGCCCGCCAGGATCAACAGGTCGGCCCAGGAGAGCTTCCTGCCGTACTTCTTCTTCACCGGCCACAGCAGGCGCCGGGCCTTGTCCAGGTTCGCGTTGTCTGGCCAGCTGTTGGTCGGCGCGAAGCGCTGCTGGCCGGAGCCGGCGCCACCGCGGCCGTCATGGATCCGGTAGGTGCCCGCGGCGTGCCACGCCATGCGGATGATGAGCGGGCCGTAGTGGCCGAAGTCGGCCGGCCACCAGTCCTGGGACGTCGTCAGCACCTGCTCGATGTCGCGCTTGACCGCGGCGAGGTCGAGCGACTTGAAGGCCTCGGCGTAGTTGAAGTCCGCACCGAGCGGGTTGGCCGCAGGGTGGTGCTTGGCGAGGATCTTCAGGTTGAGCCGGTTCGGCCACCAGCCGCGGTTGGCGTCACCCTGGGTCGGGTGCGGGGCACGCCCGTGCGCGACCGGGCAGCGGGACTCGCTGCCGGCCTCCGCGTCATGGACGACGGCGTCATGGTTCTCGGACATCGGATTCCTTCCCTGACTGGCGGATCAGATGGATCAGGAACTGCCTGGGCTGGAGCAATCGGGGCACAGGCCCCAGTAGGTGACCTCGGCCTCGTCGACAGAGAAGCCGTGGTCGTCGGACGCGGTCAGGCAGGGCGCCTCGCCGACGGCGCAGTCGACGTCGACGATGAGCCCGCACGACCGGCACACCATGTGGTGGTGGTTGTCCCCGACCCTCGCCTCGTAGCGCGCCACCGAGCCCGACGGCTGGATGCGTCGCACCAGGCCCGCGGCCGTCAGCGCACGCAGCACGTCGTACACGGCCTGGTGGGAGACTTCCGGCAGCTCCCCGCGCACGGCACGGATGATCGTGTCCGTGTCCGCGTGCGGATGGGCGTGCACCGCGCTCAGCACCGCGACCCGAGGGCGGGTCACGCGCAACGCGGCGTCGCGCAGCATCTGCCGGAAGTCCAGGGTCGTGGCCACGCGGGCAAGTCTGGCCCGTTTTCTTGAATCAGTCAAGATTACGCGCCGGGCATCACCCGGACCGCCGACGCGTGGGCAGGGTCCCCGGTTCCCGGGACGGTGCCGTCGCGCCGCAACTGCACGATCACGGATCTGGCCGGGCGGGCGTGGAGTGGCACCCACACCGGGATCCGGGCAGGATGGTCGGGCCATGACGCTCACCGGCCGCCTGCCCGCCACCGCCGACCCCGACTCCCTCTTCGACGCGTTCGCCGGCTGGGCCGCCGAGCAGGGGCTCACCCTGTACCCCCACCAGGAAGAGGCGCTGATCGAGATCGTCTCGGGCGCCAACGTCATCCTCAACACCCCGACCGGCTCCGGGAAGAGCCTCGTCGCCACCGGCGCCCACTTCGCCGCGCTCGCCAGCGACCGGGTCAGCTTCTACACCGCCCCGATCAAGGCGCTGGTGTCGGAGAAGTTCTTCGCCCTCTGCGAGATCTTCGGCGCGGACAACGTCGGCATGCTGACCGGCGACGCGAGCGTCAACGACGAGGCGCCGATCATCTGCTGCACGGCGGAGATCCTGGCCAACATCGCGCTGCGCGAGGGTGACCGGGCCGACGTCGGGGTGGTCGTGATGGACGAGTTCCACTTCTACGCCGATCCCGACCGGGGCTGGGCGTGGCAGGTGCCGCTGATCGAGCTGCCGCAGGCCCAGTTCGTGCTCATGTCGGCCACGCTCGGCGACGTCAGCCGCTTCGAGAAGGACCTCACCCGGCGCACCGGGCGGCCGACCGCCGTCGTCCGCTCGGCGCAGCGGCCGGTTCCGCTGCGGTTCTCGTACGCGATGACGCCGCTGCACGAGACGCTGGAGGAGCTGCTCGCCACCGGGCAGGCGCCGATCTACGTGGTGCACTTCACCCAGGCCGCGGCGCTGGAGCGGGCGCAGGCGCTGATGAGCGTCAACGTGTGCACCCGGGCCGAGAAGGACGCCATCGCCCGGATGATCGGCAACTTCCGCTTCACCGCCGGGTTCGGCCGCACGCTGTCCCGGCTGGTCCGTCACGGCATCGGGGTGCACCACGCGGGGATGCTGCCGAAGTACCGGCGGCTGGTGGAGACCCTCGCCCAGGCCGGACTGCTGAAGGTCATCTGCGGCACCGACACCCTCGGGGTGGGCATCAACGTGCCGATCCGCACCGTGCTGTTCACCGGACTGTCGAAGTACGACGGGACGAAGGTGCGCCTGCTCCAGGCCCGCGAGTTCCACCAGATCGCCGGGCGGGCCGGGCGGGCCGGCTACGACACCGTCGGCAACGTGGTGGTGCAGGCCCCCGAGCACGTCATCGAGAACGAGCGGGCGCTGGCGAAGGCCGGCGACGACCCGAAGAAGCGCCGCAAGGTGGTGCGCAAGAAGCCGCCGGAGGGGTCGATCGGCTGGGGCAGACCCACCTTCGAACGGCTGGTCGCGGCCGAGCCCGAGCCGCTGGCGTCCAGCTTCCGGGTCAGCCACTCCATGCTGCTCAACGTGATCGGGCGGCCCGGGGACGCGTTCGCCGCGATGCGCCACCTGCTCACCGACAACCACGAGGACCGGGCCGCTCAGCGCAGGCACATCCGGCGGGCCATCGCCATCTACCGCGCGTTGCTGGCCGGCGGCGTGGTCGAGCGGCTCGACGAACCCGACGAGGAGGGCCGCCGGGTGCGCCTCACCGTCGACCTGCAGTACGACTTCGCGCTCAACCAGCCGCTGTCGCCGTTCGCCCTGGCCGCGATCGAACTGCTCGACCGCGAGTCACCGACGTACGCCCTGGACGTGCTGTCCGTCATCGAGTCCACGCTGGACGACCCGCGCCCCGTGCTGGCCGCGCAGCAGTTCAAGGCCCGCGGCGAGGCGGTGGCGGCGATGAAGGCCGAGGGCGTCGAGTACGAGGCCCGCATGGAGTTGCTGGAGGAGGTGACCCACCCGCGCCCGCTGGCCGACCTGCTCGACGCGGCGTACGAGATGTACCGGCGGGGTCACCCGTGGGTCGCCGACTACGAGCTGTCCCCCAAGTCCGTGGCGCGGGACATGTACGAGCGGTCGATGAACTTCGCCGAGTACATCTCGTTCTACGGCCTGGCCCGCTCGGAAGGACTGGTGCTGCGCTACCTCGCCGACGCGTACAAGGCGCTGCGCCAGACGGTCCCCGAGGACGCCCGCACCGACGAGCTGGTCGACCTCATCGAGTGGCTGGGTGAGCTGGTCCGGCAGGTCGACTCCAGCCTGATCGACGAGTGGGAGAGGCTGCGCAACCCGGCCGAGTCCGTCGAGACCATCGTGGACGAACGGCCGCGGGGCGTCACCGGCAACCCGCGGGCGTTCCGGGTGCTGGTGCGCAACGCGCTGTTCCGGCGGGTGGAGCTGGCCGCGCTGCGCCGGTGGGACGAGTTGGGCGAGCTGGACGCCGAGTCGGGCTGGGACGCCGAGGCGTGGGCCGCGGCGCTGGAGCCGTACTTCGCGGTGCACGGCGAGATCGGCACCGGCCCGAACGCGCGCGGCCCGGCGCTGCTGATGATCGAGCAGGGGCGCGACCGGTGGACCGTACGCCAGATCCTCGACGACCCGGCCGGCGACCACGACTGGGGCATCAGCGCGGAGGTCGACCTGGCCGCATCGGATGAGGCCGGCACCGCCGTCATCCGGATCACCGATGTCGGCCAGCTCTGACGATGCGCCGCCGGGGAGTACCGCCGCTCGACCGGGCGTAGCGACCCTTGCCCGCCGGGGTGCCGTAGTTTACCTTCAGATCCACTGAAGTCTCTGTAGGTATTCTTTACCGAATCCCCGGCGGAGGGAACATTGGCAAGACGAACATTGGCGATGTTGGCCGCCACCGTCCTGGCACTGAGTCTGGGTACTCCCGCGACAGCGGAGCCACAGACGGAGACCCCGCAGCAGTGGCGCAGCTACTGGGTCGACGCGTTCAACGAGGGTATCTACACCCCGGCGCAGGTCACCAGGCTCGTGCAGGACGCCAAGAAGATCAACGCCAACGCGCTGATCGTCCAGATCGCCCGGCGCTACGACTGCTTCTGCAACCGGGCGCTCTACCCGCGCACCGACGCCGCGATCGCACCGCTGCCCTACGACCCGCTCGACGAGGTGATCGCGCAGGCGCACGCGGCCGGCATCGAGGTGCACGCCTGGGTCAACGTCAACACCATGTGGAACTCGGCGACCCCGCACTCCTCACCCGAGCACGTCTTCAACAAGCACGGCCTGTCGGCCACGGGCGCCGACCGCTGGCTCAACAAGCGCTACGACGGCCAGGAGCTCATCGGCACCAACGCGTTCATCGATCCCGCCAACCCCGGCGCGGTCAACTACATCGTCTCCGCGATCCAGAGCATCGTGCGTGAGTACGATGTGGACGGCATCAACCTCGACTACGTGCGCTACCCCGACTACAACTCCACCACCACCCACAGCGACTGGGGATACAGCGAGACGTCGCTGGCCCGCTTCCGCGCCGCCACCGGTCGCACCGACACACCCCTGCCCTCCGACCCGCAGTTCTCCGACTGGCGGCGCGCGCAGATGACCAACCTGGTCCGCAAGATCTACCTCGGCATCTGGGAGGTCAACCCGCGCGTCCGCCTGTCGATGGACGGCATCACCTACAGCTACGGCCCACAGACCATGGGCGGCTGGGAGAAGACCCGTCCCTACGCCGAGGTGCTGCAGGACTGGAAGGGCTGGCTGGCCGAAGGGATCATGGACACGGTGGTGGCCATGAACTACAAGCGCAACTGGCTGCCCGACCAGAAGCAGATGTTCGACGAGTGGACCGAGGTGCTCGCCGACTGGCAGGGCGAGCGGCAGGCGGTGATTGGGCCGGCCCTGTACCTCAACGACATCTCCGACAGCCTCGAGCAGGTGCGCTCGGCGCTCGCCCCGACCGCGGCGGGCAACACCGCGGCCGGCTGGAGCGGCTACTCGTACGCCAACCCGACCCAGGCCGGCGTCGGCCAGCCGCTGTCCTTCCGCAACGCCGAGCGGGACAGGCTCGCCGAGGCGCTGACGACCGGGCCGGACGCTCCGTTCGCCGACAAGGCCGCGGTGCCGGAGATGCCGTGGAAGGAGAACCCGACCGACGGGCACGTCTCGGGGCGCGTCGCGCTGCGCACCGGAAGCCCGCTGGATCAGGTCAGCGTCACCCTGCGCCCGCTGACGACCGGCGGTGAGAGCATCACCCGGCTCACCGACGGCGACGGCTGGTTCGGCTTCGTGCACCTGCGCCCCGGCACCTACCTGGTGCAGGTCGACCTGCCCGAGCGCGTCGTCGGCCAACCGGTCGCGGTCGTCACGGTCAACGCCGGCGAGATTTCCAAGGTGGATCTGACCAACCTCATCCAGCTGTAGCCACGGGGTTGCCGCCCATCCGGGGATCCGGATGGGCGGCAACCGCCGCCACCGTCCATCAAGCTTGATCACGGGACCGCCGCCTTTAAGGAGTCATTGGCCAGGTCCATCGGGATCGCCTCACTGGAGGGCCCGACGAGCTCGGGCCCTCCAACCGTTGGTCCTCACCGGTGATCGGCCCGTCAGTTCAGCGACACCACGACCTTGAGCGCGCCGCTCTGCGCCGGCTTGGCGAACACGTCGTAGGCCTCGAGGACGTCGTCCGGTCCGAACCGGTGCGTGACCAACCGGCTGACGTCGAGCTGGCCCTCACCGAGCATCCGAAGCAGCGTCGGCGTGGAGTAGGTGTCGACCAGGCCGGTGGTGATGGTGACGTTGCGGATCCACAGGTCCTCCAGGTGCAGCGTCGCTGGCCTGCCGTGCACGCCGACGTTCGCCACCCGGCCGCCCGGACGCACCAGCCTGGTGCACAGCTCGAAGGTCTCGGGCGTGCCGACAGCTTCGAGCACCACGTCAGCGCCGAGGCCGCCGGTGAGCGCGCGGACCACCTCCAGCGGGTCGCTGTCGGGCTGGACCACCACGTCGGCCCCCAGCTGCTTGGCTGCCTGCAGCCGGCTGTCGGCCTTGTCGATCGCGACGATGTGCGACGGCGAGTACAGCCGAGCCCCGAGGATGGCCGCGAGCCCGATCGGGCCCACCCCGACGACGGCGACGGTGTCGCCCGGCCGGACCTGGCCGTTGAGCACCCCCACCTCGTAGGACGTGGGCAGGATGTCAGCGAGCAGCACCGCGGCCTCGTCCGGGATGTCCGGCGAGAGCTTGTGGGTTGACAGGTCGGCGAACGGGATCCGGGCGTACTGTGCCTGCACGCCGTTGATCCGGTGCCCGAGGATCCAGCCCCCGCCGTTGAGGCACTGCCCGTAGGTGCCGTGCCGGCAGTAGCGGCACGTGCCGCAGGCGGAGATGCAGGAGGCGAGGACGCGGTCGCCCGGCCTGGGTCCGGAGACCCCGGTGCCGACCTCGACCACGGTGCCGACCGCCTCGTGGCCGAGGACGCGCCCCGGCTCCACGCTCGGCACGTGACCGGCGAGGATGTGCAGGTCCGTGCCGCAGATCGTCACCGTGTCCACCTTGATGATCGCGTCCCGCGGATCTTCGACCACCGGATCAGGCACGTCGGTCCAGTACTTCTCGCCTGGGCCGCCGTACACCAGTGCTTTCATGGCTGCCCCTCCTTCCCGTGCGCGCGGACGGAACCACTGCTGCCGTCAGCGTCCCGCCGTATTCCTGACTGGCGAAGGGCCGAAACTCACGGGGCGGCGGGTAGAACGTCCTGACGCGACCGGTTCCGGCGGTGACCTGCGGCCCTCTGTTCCGTGGCCGGGCGGCCCTGGACCGGCCATCCGGGGCGATCGATGCCGGTGCCCGCGCAGCAACCGAGCCGAGGGCGGAGCGGGTTCCGATCGCGGGCCGGCTATCCGGCGTCACCGCCCGACCCCGCCGCAGCGGTAGGCCGCGAGCGGGTGAACAGTTCGCCGCGATGCCACGGCGTACCCAGCTTGGGCAGGACCCACCGGTCGAGGCCATACCAACCGGCGTTGCGCCAGGCCAGGATCAGCAGTACGGACACTAGAATCATCGCCGGGTTGACACCGGCGGAACCGGCGAACACGAACGAGAAGTTCAGCACCGCACCGAGCGCGGCGGCGATGCCGGTGAACAGGCCGAGGATCAGCAGCGTGCCGATCACGAGCTCGCCGATCGCCACCACGGGGCCGAACCACGGGTGGGCGGTGTCGCGGATCCACTCCAGGAACCACACGTACCAGCCGTACGCCACGTCCGGGTGCGGGCCCTCGGATGCCCTGATCGCACGATCGGCGAAGCCGGCGACCGCGTCGCCGACACCGACGCCACCGGCCGACTTGATCCAGCCGACGTTCGCGTCGCCGGTCAGGGCGTACTGGGGGTCGCCCCAGTCCCAGAACCGCAGGGTGATATTGCCGCCGAACACCTTGCCCCAGCCCGCCTGCAGCCACTCCCACCCCAGCCACAGCCGGGCGACCAACCAGATCCAGGCCGCGGCGCTGGAGCCGAACAGCCACCGCGCGAATGGTGGTTCCTCGATGTAGGCCGGTCCGCCGCCGCCGGATGCGGTCCTGTCCGTGGTTGCCATCGCGTCCGCTCCTTCAGCTGGTCGTGTCGGCCGATGCCCGGCTTACGGTCACCTCGGCTATTACCCAGCATCGGCGGCCAAAATAGGGATCTACTGCCGTTCTCGTGGGTCGGATTTCATGTTCGTCTGGGGAGGGGTGGGCATAATCCTCCGCGTTTGAGCATGGTCATGGCGATGAGCGCGTTGGCTGACCGGTAGCC
>Ga0310840_100082_pt1 | contig 119018 bp, 168 predicted proteins | sample SM_ome_8_FD_201304 | JGI IMG/M metagenome (GOLD analysis project Ga0310840, IMG submission 201304) | Sorghum-adapted microbial communities enriched on stacked mutant (SM) sorghum from Joint BioEnergy Institute, Emeryville, California... ...
GGAGCTGCGCAACGACCGAGATTTCTAGCCTGCCGGCTTCCTCGGTGTCACCCGGCTGGGTCACCTTCCTGGACCACCCTCACGCGGCCGGCGGCCGCCATGCGGCGCGCCATATCCAACAGCGTCACTGACCCGGGGGTGGTCTGTGGTCTGTCGGGCCGCGGCACCTTGATGGGCTCCCGGCGCCGTCGGTCCGCGGTGAGCACCGAAGTCTCCTCGAGGAGGAGAGCGAGGAGCTCGTGAGTCAGGTCCCAATGCGGGGCCTGCGGGTTCCTCTGGCGTGTGGCTGCCTGCTCTGGAAGTGCCCGTAGGTGCGCCCGGAGCAGGCGGAGCCCGATCAGGTCTGGGTGCGTAGCCGGGAGCCAGACCCGGCGCGCGTCAACGCCTTGCGCACGGAGGTCCGACTCGATGTACCTCCACCGTTGCTGGAGGAGGTACCGAAGCCCAATGCTTCCCCCAGGCTCACCCCGTAGACCGACCACGCGAACTTGGCCACCTTGATGTAGTCCGGGATGGACGGGTTCTTCGACCGCCACCGCGGCCACTGCTCCTCGCCGATGAGCCGCCGGAACACCTCGTGGATCGCGTCGAGCAGGTTCACCAGGATCAGCGGCCGCTCACGAACCTTCGCGAACAGATCGGTGAGGTCGGCGCTGTCGGGGTCGGCCGGGTTTCCTTCCGCCGCAAGGTCGACGAGGATCGTGATCAGGTCGTCCAGCTTGTGCTCGAACAGCGGGTCGAGCACCGCGGCCGGCAGCTGGACGGGAAGCGTGAAGGTCTCGCCGCCCAGCTTGATTCGCGGCGGCTGGGCGTTGGCCTCGCGCCGCGCGGCGTCCAGATCCAGCTCGTACTCGTCCATCGTGGACATACCAGGGGGGTCCTTCCTCTTCGTGTGGTGGTTCGGCTCGGTCGACTACGCCACGGCCAGAGCGGGGTCGTTGGTGAGCAGGTACCAGTCGTCCTGCCCCTCCGCGCCGAGGATCGACAGCCGCAGCGGCAAACGGGTCTCAGGCTGCTTGTTCAGCTGCAACTCGACCTCGGACCGGTTGAAGCAGCGGGCGGCGCAGAACCTGTAGTGCTTGGGCCCGTCGTAGACGTCGAGGACCGCGGATACCTCGGTACGGCCACCGAACGCGGGCGGCCTGTATCGGTAGAGGCCATCGCCCTCGTTGGTGATGGTGCCGCCGCCGAAGACTGCCTTGAGGTTGTCGCCCTTCCACTCCATGAGCTCAATGTCGATGCCGGCCGCGGTAGAGACCTGCATGATCATCACCGGGTAGTCGGACTGGTGGGCCATGACCGATTGGAACTCGGGCGTGACCCGGAAGCGAGCCGACTCCTGGTTCGTGTAGCCAACGTCGAACCAGCCGGTTCCTGGCTGGCTGAGGTCGGAAGGCATGGTGGCGCCAACAGCTGCAAGCCAGAGCCTCACCAGCTTGGCCTGCAACAGGTTCGCGGGGTTCGGACCGGTCATGGTGATGGCTGCCTCTCATCTGGTTGGCGGACGAGAGGCACGCTAAGGACGCGCCCAGGCTTACGTCCTGGGCGCGGGATGCTCCACTGTAGTCACGCCGGCCGGAGGTGCAGGGTGACGGTGTGCGCCCAGCAGGGCTGTTTGGTCGCCTGGTCCGGTTGCCACCGGGCGGTGCCGACCGTGTGGGCGTGGATGACGACGGGCTGGCCCGGCTCCTCGATCTCGCGTGCCATGCGCAGCACGTGCTCGACCGCCTGGTAGAGCAGGCGGCGAAGCTGCTCGGACCCGGGGCTGCCGTCGAGATCGCCCCACATCTCGATGTTCACCTCGCCGATGAGGCGGGTGTCGAGCACGCCGTCGTCGCCGCCCGCGCTGGGCGCCACCCGAAGGTGGGGGTAGGGCGGCTCGTTCAGCCCGCTCACCCGGGCAGGGTCGACTCCGCCCATCGCGGCGAGCAGTTCCGTGTTCGTCTGGAGTCTGGCGAGGACGATCCGCACGGGATCGACGTCAGCGAAGCTCACCATGGCCGGCTCCTACAGGCCGAGGCGACGCTTGATGGCGCGCAGAACTCGCCCGAGCCAGCGGGTTCCGTTGTCGTGGCCGTTGCCGAACTCCGACTCGGCGATCCGTGGCCCGGTGACGATCACCTTGCCGGTGACCTCCGTGCCGTTGACCCGCACGTCGGTGCGGATGTCGTGGATGATGCCGCCCTGCCGGATGTGCAGCTTGCACCGGCAGTTCGCGGTCAGGCCAGGTGACGCCTCGGGGTCGCGTGGTTCCCGCAGCCACTGGGTCGGGCCGACGTCGTAGTGCTGCCGGTCGTAGTTCGGGCTGGGCAGGAGGAACCGCAGGTTCATAGGGATCTCGGTGCCGTGCACCAGCCGGTGCTCCGGGCGAACGTTGTGGTCCTCCATCGTGACCCACACCTTGGTGTCGGTCGCGGTTCGCTTGGCCTCCCGCACGAGCTCCTCGGTGATGCGGTTGACCCGCTTGGCGACCAGCCGCGCGACTTTGTAGTCCAGGTCGCGGTCGGGAACGAACGTCGTCACAGCGGACCTCCTGGTTGGCCGCGGTCCGGGTCCGGCGGGTCCTGCCGCGCGGTGACCCGTACGTGGTCAACGTCGGGGTGGTCGGGTACAGCGCTGAGCCGGGGCTCGCCGTAAACGACCCACCGACTCCCGTCCTCCCGCTCCACCGTGTCGCCGGCGTGCACCGGCCACACCGACGGGTCGAGCCGTAGAGACCAGGACCCATCCGGCTGCTGGCCCGCAGCCCCGTCAACGAACTCGGTCCACGTTCCACCACCGGGCACCGGGAGGCCGTGCCCGTCCCGCGGCTGCGGGTGCGGCAGTCTCAGCACCCTGTACCGGCCATCGGCGAGCACCACCACCATCAGTCCGCCCTCGCCCTCGCCCGCATGGCCTCCCACTGCGCGACCGCCCGCGCCGCAGCTGCCCGCACCTTCGGTGACACCTTCCCGCCGCCGCGCGCCCAGCGCCTCATCGTGGCGACCGCGACCGCGATCGCCCTCGAGGTCGACATGCCGCGCCGGCGCAGCGCGTTGGCCACGATGCGGATGTAGCGGGGGAGGCCGCCTGCCCGGTCGACCCAGTTCTGCCGCCCGCCTGGTGTTCCCAGACGAGCGTCGTCACCGACTCGCCCACCAGGGGTGATGGTGAGCGCCTTCGACTCCTCGATGATCGCCGCCTCGAGCTCTGCATCGCTGGGCAGTTCAATGCGCTCAGCGTGCAGCGTCGGTACGAGCAGGACGGCCATGGTTGGCACGGTACTGGCGGGGCGGGGGTTGCGTACTCGCTACTGTCCACGGGCGAGGGTAGCCAGGATGCCGAGGGTGAACTGGCGCAAACCAGGGCCGGCGTCGTACTCCGGCACCACGCGGAAGAGCTCCTCGATGCCAGCCGAGAACACCTCCCAGTGCAGGCTCGCGGGATCGTCCGGCTCCGGCAGCCCGTCCTCAATGTCCTCGTACGTCTTGCCCACGTAAGGATCGATCCAGTCGTCCGGGTAGACCCACTCGCCTCGCGCGTAGTGGCTGCCACCCGGCAGATCCTGCCGGTCGCGCGCCAGCTCGAGGTTGCCGTCGGGTCCGGTTGCACGGCGGCGTAGGTAGCTGAACTCGAGCTCCTTTAGCCCCGGGACCATCTGCTCCATCCGATGCGCGAGCTCGTGCACCATCGTCTCGAGCGCGTAGTCGCCGAAGCCGTCGGACGGCACCTGGTCAGCCTCGGTTGGCAACACACCAAGCAGCTTTCTGTCCGGATAGTAGGAGCCTCGAGCGTCGCCGGTCACGTAGAGCTCGTCCTGCGCGGACAGTCGCAACCAGTCGCTCGGGAAGAACTTCTCCGCGGCCTTCAGTCGCTCCCTCCAGTCGGAGCGCAGCGGCACAGGGCTGCGCCCGTACCACTCGGTGACGTACGTGTGCGAAACGCCGCCCATCTCGCGGAGCTGAGAGAGCAGCGCGAACAGGATCTGCTGCCGGCGTTGGGCCAGTTGAGCCCGGGCCGGAGTGCGCTTCGGAAGACCTCTGACGCCCTCCTCAGTCACCACGATGGGACCGGTCACCGGGGCCAGATCCTCCGGGGTAAGCAGAGCCTCAAGTCGCTGGATCTCCGGGTCTGCCCGGTAGGCGGCCTGCAACGCCTCGTCCAGTGCCGCGCCAGCGTCCAGCACGGCGTCGAGGTAGCGGTGGTACGCCTCCGGCGGCATCTGCACGCCGTTGGCGTCTTCCTCGTATCGAGGCCAGAGTTCCTCGGGCATGTCCGGGTCCAGGTCGGGGTTGCGGGTTCGGGCCTCTCGTTCGACCCGGCGGAGAGCGGCCTCGAGGTTTGCAAGCTCTCGCCGTTCCCTGGTGAGCACGTAGTCGTTGGCTACACGCATGTCGATCTCGTCGGCAGACAGGCCGTACTCCCGAAGCTGTTCCGTCAGCTCCTGTTCCCGCTGAGCAATCCGTCTGCGGGTGTCCTCCATCTGCGCCCGGACCTTCGCGACGCGACGCTCGCTCTCTTTCTGGGCTGGAAAGTAGTGGCCCCGGGCAGACATCCAGTCAGCACGACTGGCCGGAAGGACGGCACGGGCCGCCTCGATGCGAGCCCGTTGGGCTCTGGTCAGCCGTGGGCCGCTCGACTGCCGCCGGGTCGTTGCCCGGCTGGGCGCGCGGCCGGTGGCCGGGCTTGCCGCCCCCAGCTTCCGGATGAACCGGCCACGCCAGTCTCGTGGATGCAGTTCTTCTCGCCACACGCGAGCCTTGGTCCAGGCTGGGAAAAGCAGAACGCCCACACCGACCTCCTCCGGTTCGGAGAGGACGGTATGGGCGTTGGAGGCCTTGCGTACTAGTGGATGGCGCCGGGGTTAGCTGTGACTCTTGGGAGATCCGGTGGGGTGCCGGTCACGGTCACAGGGCCCGGGATGATGCGGAGTGCCTGCAGGTACAGCCACGCCTCGTCACGGGGTCCGGTGGGCATGTAGAGCGGCCCCGTCGGTGTCATCGGCACTGGCCGGCCCGCCTGCTCCACGCACTCTTGGTGCGTGATCCGGTCTGCGGTCCAGGTCCCCTTGTCGTCAACTTGGAGAAACCGGCCGTCAGGCCCCGCTACCTTCCACTTCGGCACCCCATCAGCGTACGCCGATTATGGCGTAGCGCCGGCCGGCACCTCGGTGTCGAGGTCGGGCACCTGGGGTGGTGTGCCCGTGATGGTGTGCGGGCCGGGGATCATGTGGAGCGCGAGCAGGTACAGCCCGACCTCATCGTCGGGGCTGGTCGGCTGGTAGGCGGGCCCGGTTGGCGTGACCGGCACAGGCCGGCCAGCGAACGGCAGCACGTCGATGGTCGTGGTGGGATCGGCCGAGACAGACTTGCCGTCGTGGGCCATCCACCGACCCTCGCTGCCCTCTACACGCCAAGCCATGGCTCACCCCCAATCGTGGGGGTCGACTGCCCCCACACACATCGTATCCGAAAGCGATTGAACCGATAATCACTCAGGTCGATTGGAGAGCGATGAGCCGATACATCCCACCCGGCGGGGGACCGACCCGCGTCGACCCAGGCGACCTCACACCACGGCAGCGGCGGGCCCTCCGGCGCCTCGCCCGCCGTCCGCAGCGACCGACCGCTCGGAAGACGATGCGGGGCGACGCCGACCGTACGTCGCCCCGCACCCTAGACCCCCCCGGGCTGGCCGAGCACGATACGGACCGGTGACAGGTTGTGTCCTGTCGTACAGGCGATCTAGCCTGCGCTTGTGTCGCTGCTCGTCGTGGAAGGGCCGGTACCTGGGTGGGTCGATGAGCCGCCACCGCGACCCGAGGATCTGACCGATCCGCTCGCGCAGAGGCTGTACGCCAAGGTCGAGGTGGCGGCGGCCCCCGCCGGGCGGTGGTTCATGGGCGCCTGCTGGCGCTACACCGGCAACACCAGCGGCGGGTACGGCCGAATCAAGGTGGGCGGCAAGCTGCGCCAGGCGCACCGGGTCGCGTGGGAGCTGGAGCACGGCCCCATCCCGCCCGGGCTAACCCTCGACCACATCTGCCACGAGCCGACCCTCTGCCCGGACTGGCGAGTCTGCCCACACCGGCAGTGCATCCGGCCCGACCACCTCGGCCTGGTGAGCCGACCGGTCAACGCCACCCGTAACCTGTCCCCGCCCGCGATCTACGGCCGGGCCACCCACTGCGTGCACGGACACGAGCTGGCCGGCGCGAACCTCGTCATCCGGTCGCGCAAGCCGCGCCGGCCGGGCGAACGTCGCCGGCCGCGCCGCGACTGCCGCACCTGCCTGCTGCGTCGGTGGCGGGAGTGGAACGCGCGGCTCAACGCGATGGAGGCCGCTCGCGAAGCGGCGATGGCAGCAGCGGCCGTCGGGTAGGTTGATGGTTCTGGTGCGCGAACATAATGGCCTCTGCCAGCCCGGTCGGAATGATGAGCACCCGAAGGTGGGCCCGGGCCCCAGGGTTGATCTCCGAGTGATGGCCGGCGCATACACCGAAGGTGGCGCCGGGGCTGAACGTCCTGGTCTCGATGCGGAGCGGCGTCAGCCCGTCCACCTCGTAGTGGATGCTGGCGGGCGTGGTGCAGTCGGGGAAGGCGCATGGTTCCCAGAGCCGAACCCACTGACGTGGGTTAACGCCGAACCGAGGAAGCTCGCCAAGCTGGAGCTCCAGCGTGAGCGCAGCGTCTCGCAGCTCGTGGTCGTGGTCGGGGCACAGGTCAACAAAGTCGCCCTCGACGAAGACACGGCCAGCCAGCTGGATCGGGTCGCGCACGTAGAAGGCGACGAGGGCGACGCTCGTGCATCCGGGCCGGATGCACGGGTGCCCCTCGCGGCGACGACGTTCGATCAGCTCTCCGACGTTCGGCATGGCGCTGAGCCTACCGGCGGGTCAGGACCCTAGCCCTTCACGCAGGAGTGGAGCGAAGGCGTGCCGCGGGTCGAGTGGCTGACCGGCGACAAACACCTCGCGGCAGTGCGAGCAGACCAGTACCGCAGCGGGCGCGAATCGGTCGTCGTCGGCGACGTCGTACCAGATGAGCATGCCCGGGCAGATGGTCTCGTCGGGGTGCATTGGTGCCCTCAGTACTCGGGTGGTCGGGTCCAGCCGGGCCGGATGTAGACGGTGCGGCCGGCGATGCGCCACTTGTCCATCGTGGACATCGGCGGCACGCCCTCGGCGGTGGTCGAGTCGTTGGTCTTGGGCTCGTCCACGTAGGTAACGGACTGGCCGTCGGCGGAGACGGATTTGATCTGCCGCGGCACCTTCGCCTGGACGACGAGGCGCCGGACGAGCGGGTGGGCGAACGCGGCCGCCTTCTCGATGTACCGGCGGATCGCCACGTACGGCCGCTCGCGGGCGTCGATGCCGCCGATGTACCGCACCGTGTAGAGGCCGGTGGCGATCTCGTCTTCGTCGAGTTCGGCGGTCTCCTCGAGGATCTGGACGATCGGCGGGTGCTCGACGTCGTAGACGAAGGTGCGGCTGTGCTCGTCGTAGATCGCCCGAACGTGCTTCTCGGTGTACTCGGCCGGGATGATCGGCCGGCCCAGGTACGCCTCGACGTCAGCGATGACGTCCTGGATCGCCTCTCTCACGGTGTCGAGCACGCCCTGCTGACTGGGGTCGAGACCGGCGAGACGCGCGACCTTCGCGGGGTCGACAACGAGGGGCGGGTCGGGCTCGGACATGCCGGGCACCGTACCCGCCCCCGAGGTCTACGGTCGTCAGCCGCCGCTCGCGGCCTCCACCGCCTTCTCGGCGGCGAGCATCTGTTGCACGGTCGCCCGGCTGACGTAGCTGCCCGCGGTGAACTTGAGCTGCTGCATCGGGGTCGTCTGCCCGGGCGGCCGGAACTGGATCTCTATGGGCCGGAGCACCTTCACGATCGGCCCCGGGCTCGACAGGTCGAGCGCGTCAGCCAGCTTGAGCGGCCGACCCATGGCGTCAACGAACCCGAGGAAGTCCCCATCGGGGTTCGGCCGCGGCTTGGGCAGCACCGGCGGGGGAGGTTCTGGCACCGGCGGCGGGTCGAGCGGGGCCGCTGGGCTGTCGAGCACAACCTTGCCCGGGTCAGCAACGGCTGCCGCGGCGGCAGCCTTCACCGGAGGAGTAGCGGCCGGTGGCGGTGTCTTCTCCGCCGGGGGAGCAGCCGGTGGCGTCGGGGCCTCCTCGTCGTCCAGGCCGGTGTCGGACCCAAGCTCCTCTCGGGCGATCTGAGCGGCGAGCTCGTCGTCGAGCGCCGCGTCAACGAGCGCATCCGCCTCGGGGTCGCTGTGCTCGCGCGCGAGGAGCTCGTCCGGGTCCGGCCGGCGAGCGGCCGTCCTCCGTGGGCGCGGTGGCATAGAAGCTCCTTCCATGCGGGGGTCGGTGAGCGAAGGTAGGGCCGGCGGGCCGCTAACGGCCATACGCCGGGTTCAGCAGCGCACCAGCCACTGACTGGCACACGCCGATGCCGTAGGCGAAGTCCTCTTCCCACGACGACCGTGGTCTGAACCGCACCAGCACCGCCATGGCCCACGTCTTGGAGACCGCCATGCAGTTGACCCGCCACAGCCCGTCGCGCACGTAGTGGTTCCACCCGTTCTTGATCGCCACCCGGCTCCGCCCCGGCTCGGGCAGGACGTCACGGATGCCCCAGTCACCGATCCGCACGGTCCGCATCGCATCGAGCAGCCACGGAGTCCACTGTGGCCCTGCGGCTCGCCCGTCGGCGATGCAGTCCGCCACCCGGGCGGCGTCCGCGGCGGACACGCTGACGAACGACCAGCCGCCACCGGGGGTGGTGTCGGTCAGGCCGCAGGTGGCGATCATCCGACGGAAGGTCTCGTCACCACCGAGCCGCCGGTACAGGGTCTGGGCCGCCGCGTTGTCGCTGTCCCGGATCATCGTGTCCAGCAGCTCCCCGTCGCCCTCGGTCAGGTGCGGGGTACGCGCCAGGTAATCGGCCGCCAGCCACGCCTTGAGCATCGACGCCGGCCACGTCGTCTCGTGCATGGTGGGCGACCCCCACAGCTGGCCGGTGGCCCGGTCGAGGACCGCGTACCCGACCCACACCCCGTCGTCGATGCGCACGGCCGCGGGCCGGAACCGGCCGGTCGGGGTCGGCGGAGCGAACGGCGACTCCGCGACCGGAGCGGAGAGCGCTACCTGCTCCTGAGCAATGGTGGCGGGGTTCTCCTGAGAGAGCGTGGCCGGGGTCGCGACGAGCGACAGCACCGAGAGCCAGACGACGACGCGACGCCACCATCTGCGGATGTTCGGGTCCGACACGCCGCGGATGATGTCGAGGCCGAGATGCTTGCGTCCCCAATCCGCCCCAGCTAGCGTCTCAATCACGTGGGGCTCCATTGAGGGAACTGCATCCAAGCTCAGCTTGGCTCCACCACCATCCCGGCATTGCTGGACCCCACAACCCCGTCAACCGCGAGCACGTTGAGGGGCAGACCAGATGGTCTGCCCCTCAACGCTTGTTCAGGATCGGCTACTCCTCCAGGCTGCCCTTCACGAACGCCTCGGGCCGGTCCACCGTCAGGCAGATCCGCTCGTAGGCGCGGACCGTCACGACGCGCCGCTCGAAGTTGTCCTGGTTCTCGGTCGAGAAGTCGACCTGGGCGCCCCGCCGCTCGAACAGCTGGGCCCCCATGCCGAAGGCGCCGACGAGGTAGGTGCCCTGGGCGATCGCCGTGGTCGGAATGACCCGAGTCCGCCACACCCGGAGGGTGGAGCCGTCCTGGATCGAGGTGACCAGCGTCAGCCGGCCCATGTCGTCCTTCTCGAGCTCCATCTCCTCCCAGTCGAGCGGGTTCACGACCACGCCCGTGGCCTGGTACTCGGCCAGCTGGACGCGGGTGAGAGCCCGCCGGATGGTGGAGGTCATCGGGTCACCGGGGCGGCTGGCCCGGTTGAAGGTCTGCACCCCCGGCGTCTGGAAGATGCCGCGGATGTTGGGGTCCTGGCCGTCGCCGTGCAGGATGTCGTAGTCCTCGGCGAGGCGGAGGCCCTCGCGCATCTTGCCGTCGATCACGTTCCGCAGCCGGGGCTCGTCCTCGAGCACCGTCTGGTGGATGTAGTCGATGTGCCGAATCTCCGAGATCGGGTACGACACGTTCTCGAAGGTGATCTTGGAGCGCGGCGCCTTCCCGAACGTGTCGGTGTCGCCACCGGTCGGCGCGCTCTCCCCGTCGGCCGCGGTGCGCTCACGCACACCCCGGGCCGCGTTGACGAAGCCCGTCTGCCGGATGCCCCAGATCACCGCCGCCGTCGTCTGCTCCGGCGGGAACAGCTCCCGCAGGTGGTACGACCGGTCCGGCTGGACGACGATCGGCCGCTGCATGTCGCTGCCGAACGCCTGCCGGGTCAGCGTGCCGGCCGCCAGGCTCCAGACGTCCTTGGCCTCCATGCCGGCGGTGCTGTCCCACCACGAGGCGTCCTTGATCTCGATCGAGACCGAGTGACGCGACCGGTCGGCGCGCCACGCCTTCCACGCCTCGCTCTCGATGACGGCCTGGCCGATCGACTTGACCGACGGCCCGGCGGGCATGTACGGGTTGGCGTCCACCCCGCTGCCCTCGGGGGCGTCCAGGTAGGACTTGACGCGGTTGCCGGTCTCGATGGCCTTGCACGCCGCCTCGATCTGCTGGATCTCGTCCAGCAGCGCCTTCATGGCCTCGGACTGGCCCTGCGGCAGGACAACGGTGTCGCCCTTGACCTGGATCTGCTGGGTGATGCTGTCCAGCTCGGCTTGCTTCTGGTCAAGGACCTTGCGCAGGTCCTTGAGCGTGTCGGTTGCGGTAGGCACGGTGGTGCTCCTCAGCTCCTCATGCGAACACAGACCCGAATGGATGGGTCGATGACGAGTGGGATGTGCCTGGGTTGCTGTTCGCCGCGCCGCCTGGCCAACACCGGGACGCCCTCGCAGCATCCGCAGCCCGAGGCTGATGCGGCACGCTAGAGGGCGCCCAATGTTTGTGTCTCGTCGCCGGTTCAGGCGATCGGGGCTCGCCCGACAGACGCGAGGAGCTGGTTGAGCTCGTCGACGGACATGGTTTCGACCTGGCCACCGTCCTTGGTGGACAGGTCCCCGGTGCCGTCGCCGTCCACAACCTCGACGTCCTTCTCGGACAGCATGTCGAGGACGTTCTTCACCTCGCCCTCGATGCCGGAAGGCACCGGCACACCGGCACTCGCCGCGAGGACCACCGAGTCCACGATCTCGTTGAGCGCGGAGCGGAGCGCCGCCTTGTCGACCGCGCTGGTGTCCGGCTGCTCGTAGCTCTTGCCCTCGGTGTCGGTCTCGTCGTTGAGGTCCGTGTTCGGCCGGATGACGGTCGCGCTGATCTCCACCGGAACCGGGGTACCGAGCCGAACCTCGGGGACCCCGCTGCTGGAGTCAATGGTGTACTCGACCTCGTAGGTCTCGGTCACCGACGGTCCGCGGTCCGGGGAGATGTGCACGCAGAAGACCGCCCGGTCGGGGTAGGTGCCGATGATCCGCACCCACCAGTGCGGCCTCTCCTCGCTGTCCTCGTCGTCCTCGTCGTACTCGTCGAGCAGGTCGGCGAGGATGTCGTCCCGGACGAGCTCCTCCACCGCGTGCTCGACCCGCTCGCGGGTCTCCTCGTACGAGCCCGCGAGGACCTCCATGAGCTTGACCTCGACCCCATCCAGTCCGTCGGCCACGATCGGGGTCGCGCCTGCGAGCAGGATCTGGTCGTCGGTGGACAGGGCCTTGCCCTGGGCCTGGGTGCGCTTGCGGTGCTCGGCGTTCCACTGCCGGCGCCGCTCCCGCTCCGCGGCCATCACCTTGTCGAACGCCTCCTGCCACTGGCGGCGCCGTTCGCGCTCCTCCTGCTGCAGCCGCTTCTTCTCGTCGCCCTCGGCCGCGTCGATGCGGCGCTCGGCATCGAGCCGGCGCTGCTTCTCGGCCAGCCGCTCCTTGTCCATGGCCGAATCGAAGGCGTCCCGCCGGTCCATCTCCTCGTTCCGGGACGCGATCGCCGCCTCGTCCCGGCGGCTTCGGCTGCTGCCGCCACCGCCGCGGCCCTCCACGAAGCGGGTGTCGCCGGCGAGCACACGGGACAGCCAGTTCTGCGGCAACGCGAATCCGCCACCGCGGCGGGACCGGTCGTCATCGTCGTCATCATCGTCGTCGTCGGCCCACTGGCCACCGTCCGGCCGTCCGGCGGGGACGCGCGGCTGGTTGGGGTCGTACTTCACCTCGGTCGGGTCGGTGACGAAGCCGGTGGGCGTGGGCTCGGCGGGTTCGTCCTTGGTCTCCATGGTGGCCGTGTCGTCCGGTCCGGCGTCCTTGGCTGCGAGGGTCATGGTCAGCGGAGCGGCACCGTGGGCGACGTCAGACCACTCCCACAGGTCGATGTCACGCAGCTCGCGAACGCCGTCCTTCCGCCGGACGGCACCGTTGGGACCGTGCGGGTTGTAGCCGATCGACCACTGGCCCTCGGCACCGAAGAACTTGGCGTCCTCGAAGGCGTCGCGGCCGTCCTTCGTGTTGAGGTTGTACTGGGCCTTGACGTAGAGGGCCCCGGCCTCCTTCGGCCACGGGGTCACGCCGTCGGCCAACGTCTTGGGCAGCCGCGGGTCGCCAGGCATCCACTCCTCGATCACCAACGCCTTGGCGACCTTGCGGGTCTTGTCGTGGTAGCGCAGCCCGATGGGCTTGAGCTGCTTGAGGGTGCGCTGGTACGCGCCGGGGATGATGATGTCCTTCTGCCGGTCAACGACCCCGGTGATGGAGACGAGCGCCTCGACGATGCCCTGCTCCTCGTCGACGCCGAGCACGGTGCTCGTACCGGGGTCAGCCTGCTTGTACTCGATTCCCACCGGAGTCCTCCGCCGTTGGTGATGGTCCGGCGCATCGTGACCCCGGCCGTCGGCTTACGTCCCAGTCGCGGCGAGCTCAGCCATGAGGGTTCGGGTGCGGCGCAGCGAGTAACGGATGCGGCACCGGCAGTTGATGACCTCCTGCGGCGGGCCGAGCGGGTCGCGCGGGTACCGCAGCATCGCACCGCCGACCAAGAACGGCCGGCCGACCGGCTGTGTCTGGCCGTCCGCCACCCGGTGGGTGGGCCGAACACGGTCGTCGCGCTTGGAGATCCAGGTGCCGGCGACGGTGAAGCCGAGCTTACCGAGCAGGGTCACGGCGGCGTGCCGGCCGGACTCGATGGCCGAGGCGGTCGCGGTGTTGGCCAGGCGCCGTGCCCAGCCGATCATGTCGATGGACCGGATGGCTCGCTCCATGTCGGCGATTGACGCCCCCTGGTGGTCCATCTGGGACAGTCGGTTCGCGAGGCTGGCGGCGGCGCCGGCCGCGGCGAGCCCGACGGCGGTGGCGACCACGGCCACGGCTTCGTACACGGCGGCGGACAGGTCGACCGCGGACACGGCCACCTTGCCCTGGACCGGCTGCTCACCGGTCAGGTCCACCACGGTGCGCAGGGCCGCCTCGTCGCCGGCGGTGGTGAGCAGGTGGGTCACGGCCTGGACAGCCTCCGACCGCCACCGGTCCGGGTTGACTGCGGACATGACGTCGAGCACCCGGTCACCGACCCGCTGGTCGACCGGCATGTTCGGGTCCGGGGTCCAGTGGCGGGTGCCGCTGCGCAGCTTCGGCGACCGCAGGCGGGCGATCGTGCGCTCCGTCCACCGGTCGACCAGCCCGACAAGCGCGGCCGCGACGCGGGCTTCGGCGAGGTCCTGGGCGCGTTCGTCGAGTTCGGACGTTGCGGTGTCGTCCGCCTTGGTCTGCAGGGCCAACGGCTGGCCCGCCTGGGTGGCGGCCTGCTGCCCGTCCTGCCGCATGGCGGCGAGCTGATCGACGGGGGTCGCGAGCGGCGACCGCTCCTGGTCGACCGGCAGCTGGCCAGCCTGTGCCGGCTGCCCGGGCAGCCCGGGCTGCTGTGCCTCGGCGGCTCCGGGTGGCAACTCGCCGGCCATCTGCTGCTGTGCGCTGGGCAGCTGAACCCGCTCCTCGGCGCCGTCCTCCTGGTCGAGCGCCGTCTTACCGCTGGTGGCGAACCACAGCGCCCGGGTCTCCGGGGTCTCCTTCACCTCGTCGGTCAGGCCCGCCAGCTTCGCATACGACCAGATCGACCGGACACCGGCGGCAACCTCCTGCAGGGCGAGCTGCTTCTTCCTGGTGAGCGGGATCTGCAGCTCCTCGACCTCGCTGACGTCAAAGAACGGCTCCAGCTTGGGGTTGTCCCGGTCGTGCAGCTTCGCGGCGATGATGCGGAGGATCGGCAGCATCGTGATGCGCCAGAAGATGTACGCCTCCGCCTCGGCGTTGTCGTAGGTGCGGCCCGAGGCGTTGCCCAGCTGGGACTCGGGAACGCCGAACGCGGCGAGGGTCTCGATCTTCGCGTTCTGCGCCAGCTCCTTGTACTGCATGTCCCGCGGCCGGCTGGACAAGTCCACGAACTCAGCGCCGCCCATGTCCTGGCCGTCAGCGACGACGATTTTGCCGGCGTCGATCGGGCCGACGCCGAAGGCTTTCTCCAGCCGCTTCACGGTTGCGTCGGACGCCTGCCCCTTGAGCGTGACGATGCCGCGGATGTTGCCGTCGTTGCTCATCCACGAAACGTTGACCAGCCGGCCGAGGTCGTCCATCTGCACCGACAGGCCGGCCGCCGACATCGGGGTGACGGACCGGTACGGGTCGAGGGGGTGGTCGTTCTTGATCCACCGGATGTTCCGCATCTCCTCGCCGATGATCTTCCGGATGTTGCCGTCCGGGTACAGGACCTCGAACCGGTCGAGCAGCTGCGGGCCGGGGGAGGGGACTGGCACGGTGCGGTTGGGCGGGAGCACGTCGAGTCGAATCACGTCACCGCGGCGGGAAAACGTGGGCTCGACGAACACGCCACGCGGCGACATCAGCAGCTGCGCGGCGATGCGCTTCTTGATCCCGGGGCCGGAGGTGAGCGGGTTGGCTTCGGGGCCGTTGAGGACCTCGTACATCGGGTGGTCCTCGATGACCTTGCCCTGGCCGTCGCCCTTCTTCTCCCGGTACCGGAACGGCAGCGCCGCCACATGGCTCGTGATGGTTTCGATGGCCTTGAATGCCCAGACGGTGCGCTCGTACACCTCGACGACCGCCCGCTCGACGTCGTACTCCCGCCGCGGCGAGCGGGCGCGCGACATGACGTACGGGTTGTTCGGCCAGAGGTCGTACGTGAACGGCACGAAGGGCGTGAACGCCTTGGCGGCCAGCGCCTTGCGCAACTCTGGGAACCAAGTCATCAGCTACGGCTCCGCGACAGGCGGGCGCCGGCAGCGATCGCGAGCCCCGACAGCCACGCCCAGCCCAGGCGGGTGTCGAAACCAAACGTCACGGTCGTCATGCCGGCCGCCCCGACAAGCAGCAGGACGAGGCCAGCCAGCTCGCGCAGCAGCTGTCGAGAGACACGGACGACGTTCTTCTCGTCGTCCTTCCACACGGCGCGAGGGTCGGCGGGGTTTGTCACGCGCCGCACCGTAGGCGCCGGTGGATGCTTGTGTCCGATCTACCTACTCAGGCGACGGCACGCCAGCCGGCGATGACCTCCAGGGGCGGCATGGGAGGCCGCTGGTAGTTGTGCGGCTCCTCGTGGAGGTGCTCGCACTTCGTGTAGAGGTCGTTGTGGATCGGGCACTTGCGCTTGCGCCGCACCCCGATCGGCCCGCCCCGCAGGTGGGTGTTGTTGTTCGGGTCGTTGGCCACGCACGGTTCGTCCCGCACGTCGTCGAACGGCCGGCGGCACGAGTTGCAGAAGACCTCGAGCACGATGACCTTTGTGTTGATCGGCAGGACCATCGCGGCATCTCGGGCAATCCGGGCCGGATCGTCCTCATCCTCGACCGGAACGTAGGTGGCGGCCACCCAATCGTGGTCGGCACCGGTCTGGTGTCCAGTGCGGGCGGCACGCGCGGCAAGGGTCACAGGCACGACGACCTCCTGCAAGTTGGGGAGGGGCAGGCAGCATTCGTCCGCAGGGGTGAGTGACGGCGGCCGGCCAATGACGTAGGTTGGCTCTCAGTGGCCGCCCACCCCACTTTAGTGGTGCGGTGACGTGAAACCTAGACTGAAGTGGTGAGGCAGCGCAAGAGGGGACCCGACGGCAGTGGCCGACTTCAAGTCAAAGCTGAACGCTCTCATCGGCCAGAGTCGCGATCCGAAGACCGGTCGGCCGTACACGAACGCGCAGATCGCCCGAGAGGTCGGGGTATCGGAGTCGCTCATCGGACAGCTCCGAAGCGGTGTGCGCGCCAACCCGACGTGGCAGACCATCGACGCCCTCGCCAAGTTCTTCAAGGTCCCGGTTGGCTACTTCTTTGACGAGCAGCCGGAGCAACCGTCCACCGTGGACCCGAGAGTCCAGGAAGCCCTACGGAACGCCGGTGTGGTCCACATCGCGACGCGCGCAGCAGAGCTGTCAGAAGATGGGCTTAGAACCGTCATGGACGTCATCGACGCCGTGCTCGCCCGCGAGCAGCTGGACCGTCAATCCCGCCCGAACGGTTGACGGGCGGCTCGCCGGGCGGGCGATTGTGGAAGCAACTAGCTAGATCACTACTCTTGCCCTTGCGCCGTGTCGCTGTTTGATCACGGAGGGCAGCACTTGACAGCGCATTCCCTGGATCTCCTACGCGACGTCGCGGACAGGGTGGATCTACCTGATCCGTGGAGCTTGTCCGCGTTCGCGGAGCATGTGAGCAGGCAGCGGGGCAGGCCGTTTCACCTGCTGCCGATGAGGCTGGCCGACCTTCACGGCATTTGGGTCGCCACTGAAGAGGCCGATTACGTGGCGTACGAGGTCCAGACGTCCAAGCCGCACCAGGCCCAGATCGTTCTCCACGAGTTCGCGCACATGGTGCTCCAGCACGAGCCACGCTCGGGCGAAGATCTCGCCTTGCACCGCAGGGCCCGGCTGCCGTACCAGGCGTGGGAGGAGAGGCACGCCGAGGCTTTGGCGTCACTGCTGCTCCAACGGATCGGCCTGACCCCGGCGCCGCAACTCACCGATGTCCTGTCACCAGCAGCGGCCAGGGTCGTCGGCACTTTCATGGCAGCCGAGAAGGCCGGGAAGGAGCGAGGGCATCATGATCAAGGCGCTGCTGGCCATCTCCCTGTGGCTGTGCGTGGCCGGGCTCGGGTTCATCCTGCACACGCATAGGCCGACATCTCGCTCCGCCACCTGGGGTCTCTTCATCATGATCAAAACGTTGGCGGTGGCGCAGACGTTGGCGATCCCGGCGGTGTACGAGTGGTTGAGCCGCGAGATAGCCCCGAACTATGGGCATCTGTGGTTCACCGTGGGATGGTCGGTAGCGCTGACCGTCGGGATGGCGGTGTTGGCCTACTGGAGGTTCGATCCCCTCCAAGCCAGGCGGCGGATCGGCACCCGCCTCGGCTGGGGCGGGGCGGCAACACTCGCTTTAGTGATCTTGTTCCTCGCGAACCCGACACCGCCAGCACCACCGTCGCTGTGGGCTGTGACCTACGCAGACGAACGGCCAGGGGTTGCCCTGTACTGGCTGATCTGGAGCGGGCTGCAGTTCGCAGCCGGATTCGAGGCTTTCCAGGGCGGCTCGCGGCTCGCCCGAGAACTCCCGAATTTCCCATATATGCGCATGGGGATGCGGGCACTGGCAGTCAGCGGCCTGCTCGCAATGATCTGGTGCTACTTCGACGCCGTGGCCGCGCTGATGAGCCTCGCCGACGTGTCGTGGCTGGCCGACCTTCACGTCTACCGCACAGCCCGTGACTGGACCGTGAACGGCACCGTCGGTTCGATCGCCCTGTTCGTGCTGCTGCCGGTGTCGGTGGTTGTCGGGACCGCGTTGCACCAGGCGGCCCAGTCAATCCGGCTGCGTCCACTGTGGCAAGCGATCATCGACGAGTTCCCCGAGATCACGGTCGTCTCACGCCCGGCGCCGGGCTGGCTCAGGGAGTGGTGGCGGCTGGTGTGCATGCCGGACGCGCTGCCCCTGCACCGGCGGGTCATAGAGATCCGTGACGGCTACCTGCGCCTTCGGAAGTGGCTGTCGCCCGACGTGGCCGACTCAGCAGAGTTCCACGCCAAGTCCCACGGGCTCAGCGGCGAGCGGCTGTCGGCCGCGGTCGAGGCCGCCATGATCATGGTCGCGTTGGAAACCAAGAAGCGCGGCTGGGAGCCGCCCGACCTTGGCGAGATCGGCGTCGGATCGGGTGTGGACTTGTCCAGTGAGGCCAGCTGGCTGGTCAAGGTCGCCGACGCGATGCGATCACCCGCGGTGCGCGCGGCGGTTGAACACGTCCTGGCCCGCGAAGAGGAAAAGGCCAAGGGGCCCCGCAGGTGGTTGGTGGAGCAGTACGAGCGTCTCGGTGTACCAGACCCGATGAAGCAGGTCGCGCGCGGCGTCGCGTCGGTTACGCCCCGGCGATGATCCGCACCGTGTCAACGACCGGCTCGTAGATCGCGAGTGCGATCGCCTCCGCCCGGTCGGGCGAGGTCACTCCTCGCTTGCGCATCGACTCCTTGCTCTCGACGACCGTCTCGCCAGCGGTGTTGGTCGTCTTCCGCGGGGCGCTGATCTGGTTCGCGGTGCGCTGGTCGACGCGCAGCCGCAGCGCCGGGTCACCGTCCGGCGGCCGCGGGACCAGCAGGGACCGCAGCGCGAGCCACATCTCGTCCCGCTTCCGGGCTGGCCGGAGTGTGGCCGCGTCGGGGGTGCGACGCGGCCGCTCCCGCACGTCCACGCGCACGATCTCGGCCTCGTGCTTGCCTTCCTCCCGCCACGCCTCGAGCTGGGACGCGACCGCCCAGCCGACGCCGATGACGTCCACCTTCACCCGCACCCGGTTCTTGGACCCGAGCGCCCGGGCGATCATCTGGGCGCGGAGGATCTGCTCGAGCACCCGACCGGACACGTCGACCGCGTTGTGGTTGGCCTCGCCGGCGGCCCGGTGCTCGATGGTCACCAGGTCGCCGATCGCCCGGGCGACGACCACCTCGTCACCGCCGTCGGCGGCCACGTCGACCCCGAGCCGCACCCACGAGCCGGGCAGCACCAGCCACTCCCGGGTCTCCTCCGGAACCCGCAGCGACGCCAGCGTGACCGCAGCCGGGTCGTCCGGCTCGTCCATCGCGATCGCCGCGTCCACCCACGAGCTCGGGATGAGCGTGTCCGGCCCACCGTGCGGGAACTTCGCGTGGACCTTCGCGATCACGTACCGGCTGTCGGGGCCGTGGTCCGCGATCTGGGCCTGCACCCATCGCTGGTCGACCAGATGCTTCGCGAGCGAGTGGGGTGGCACGCTCGCCGGACAGGACCGGCACTGAGGTGCCTCCTCACCCGTGAACGCCGGCGTGTCGTACGCCGAGATCGGAATGACGTTGACGTCGAACGTATCGCTGGCGTCGCCGCCGGCCTTGCTGGTGCACAGCCGCTCGAACCAGGTGTCCTCGTCGTCCGTGGGCGGGTTCCCGATCGCCAGCATGTGCGAGTCGGAGCCGACCAGCAGACCAGCCAGGTTCCGGCCGATCGCCGGGGCGATACCACCGGCCTCGTCGACCACCAGCAGCAGGTGGGGCGCGTGGATACCCTGCACCGCGTCCTCGGCGTGCGGGGCCGCGGCGATGCCGTACGCCTGCGCGTGCTGCAGCCCCATGTGGTCGGTGATCGTCCACTGCGCCTGGTCGATCCGGCCGGGCAGCCCGGCCCGGGTGACGATCCCGCGGATCTCCGGCCAGATCTGCCGCAGCACCTGACGCCACCGCGGCGCCAACGTGACCACCTTCGCCGTGCCGGGCGGGTGGACCATGTAGAACCAGGTCGCGGCCAGCGCGGCGAGCCGCGTCTTCCCGGACCCGAAGCACGACGGGACCGCGGTGACCTGGTGCTCGGCGATCGACCGCAGCACCCGCTTCTGCACCGACCACACGGCCTCGCCCAGCACCTGCTCGACGAACCCAACCGGGTCGCCCTGCCACAGCGCGTACGGCGTGCCCATCTCCATCGCCGAGGCCTGCATGACCACGGCGATGTCGGCCTCGCTCAGCTCCTTGAGCGCACGCCACCGCTGCGCCGGCGGCGCCTCGAGCAGGGCGGAGAGCAGGTCCCGCGCGATCGCCGATCGGTCAACGACGGGTCGACGATCGCGGACAGCGGTACGTCTACCGGCCATCAGCAGATCAAAGGACGTCGGTGGGGGTCACCGGCGGATCATGCCCGGGGTGGCCGGATAGCGTCCTACGTGGTATCATTTGTGTGTGCGGGCGAGCGACCCGCACGGAGGGAGTTGGAAAGTTGGACCTGTTGTTCGACGAGGCCAACCTGCTCCTCGTCCCCGTCATCGACGTTCCCGGTGAGCGCTGCCCGGCGTTCCTCCTCCAGACCGCTGATGGCAAAGAGGGGTGCGGGAACCACGACTGCGGCCTTGGCAACCACGTCCCCGGGCCCGGCGAGTGGGTCCACCGGTGCCGCTACTGCGGCTACTCGTGGAACCTCTACGAGTCCCCCGAGGACTGGGCTGCCAGCTAACGTTGAGGCCCCTGCCAACTAGGCAGGGGCCTCAACGTCTACATCGGCCGATGGTGGTACGTGGTGGTCTTCTGCCTAGTGAACAGCCAGTGGAAGAACCACACGATGCCCCAGCAGCCGCAAGTCACGAACGTCAGGATGAGGTGCACCGTCGTGCCCATGGCGCTCAGCCCGGTCTTGGAGACCGTCTTCGTCGGAGGCGGATAGCCGGGCGGGTAGTTCGACGGCGGTGGCGGATACGTAGCCGGCAACTGCTGCTGCTGGTACCCGGGCTGCGGGGGAGGTGGCGGGTACCCGGCCGGCGGGTACGGCTGAGGAGCTGGCTGCTGGTATCCGCCGGGGCCGGCCGGTGGTTGCGCCCCCGGGGGTGGAGGTGGAGGGGTCGTCATGGCAGCACAGTCTGCAACATGCGCCTCACCCGGCGTTGCCCCAGGGTCCAAGGTATGCAGATGCCCCACCAGCAAGATCGCCGGTGGGGCATCCGTCATGCTCCGCGACCGCCCGCCAACCGGGAATAGTAGTCGTCCTCCATCTCGGCAGTGGCCGCGATGTCGAGCGTGTGCTGGTTCGCGACCGACTCGGGGCCGACCTCGCCGAGCGGGAGGCCGGCCTCCTGGTCGGCGTACTTGCGTACCCACGCCGTGTGGGCGGCCTCGGTTGCTCGGAGCCGCTCCAGGCGCGCCGCTGACGGCCTGACTAGAGCCACAGCACTGCCTCCCACTGCGATCCCATGCCGAGCCGCAAACCCAGCCACGTGTCAGTCTGCGGGCTCATGCCGGGTTGCCGGCCGATAGCGACGAACTCAGCGGGCGTCGGGAAGTCGTCGCTCCCCAGCCCGCCTTTCGTACGCTCAAGAATAGCACGAGCGTCGATGAGTTCGCGCTTGAGTTGATCACGCAACGCGATCAGCTTCGCCTCGTCCCCGACGTTCTCTTTCTTGATCAACGGCACCGTCTGTGTGATCTCGTACCTGTCGTCGGCGATTCGCTCCGGGGCGCGCGGGCGGCCGCCTTCCCGCTCGATCCGGATGTCACGGAGGAGCCGGTTCACCGCCCGCAGCGCGGATTCGTTCTCGGGGATGATGACCGACCGGAGCCTGGTGATCATCGAGTCGGCAGCGTCCTGGTCGCGGAAGTCGAAACCCGCCCGGGCCCAGGCGTACCCGCCGACGTCGAGGCTGGCGAACAGGTGGATTCGCTCGACCCCGCCGGCCCTGTACCAGGCCTTGAGGTGCTCGAGGTACTCGGTCGCGAACCCCTGGCCGCGGACGCCCGGGTTGAGCTTGAGGATCTCGTGACGGGCGTTGAGCCCGGGCCCGTCCTCGTCGTCCTCGGTCCCGTCGGTCAGGAATCGTTCGCCGCCACCGACGAGGTTGCCGTCGTCGTCGTAGATCGAGATGTCGATGACGGTCTGGCCGGGCCTGAACCGAACCTCGTCCACCTTCACCGTCAGGCCGCCGAAGGTGCCCTCGTACGCCTCCCGGATTCCCTCCATCGCGGCGTCGCGGTCGAAGCTGCCGTCGTCGTCGTACGGCAAGATCACGTCGCGGGGCAGGTATTCCCAGTCCCTTCCCTGCGATCCCCGGCCGGCCGCGGCCGATGACCGTGCCGGCCGTGCCCGTGGCACGTCGCCGATGGCCCCGATGAGGTCGCTGACCCAACGGCCGGAGAGGATGCCGTGCCCGGCCGGCACGCGAGGCTGGGTCCGCCAGTGATGGTCCTTGGTGCCCCACGTGAGGCTGATCGTCTTGGTGTCCGCTGTGGCGTCCAGCAGGGCGAGGACCCCAATCACGAACGCCCGCAAATCTCCCTTCGGGTCGAACCGACTCTTCCGGCCGAAGGTCTCCTCCATCCCCGTCGTGAACACCTCGGAGTGCTCGAAACCGTGACGGGCCACGGTGAAGAGCACGCCGTCGACGGTGGTGGTCGGCTCGTAGGTCCGCCCGGTGTAGGCGTCGGCCAGCTGGTCGCGGAACGTGTACTCGTTCTCCTGGCCGCTGATTCCGGGGCGGGCCTCTGTCATCGAGACCACGGGCTCGACCACGCCGCGGTGGGTCGTTCGGCGGCGCAGCCAGGCGAACTGGAGCTCCATCAGCCCGGGGATCACCGACTCCATCTGGTGCCCGAGCTCGTGAACAACAACCTGCTCGGTGTGATCACGGAAGGCCCCGGCGTAGGGCATGCGGTCGTCGGCCCCGCCCTCCCTGGGCATGGCGAGGACGGCGCTGGTGCCCCGGTCGAGGTGGTATGCGCGAGCGCTGGAGGCGATCGTCAGCCGCATCTGGGACGATCGCTCGATCCACGAGGTCGGGTAGTACTGCTCGGCCGCAGTCAGCCGCTCACGCCAGTCGCTCCGTGCACCGCCGGTCCGCGCCGCGGATGGATAGACCCGGGCATGGGTGGCGCCGCCGAACGGTCGGACCTGGGCCAGCAGCGCCCGCACCGTCTCAGCCTCGAGCGTCCGAACCTCACGGCCGGCCTCGGAACGCTCCAACACGGCCCGGGCACGCTCCCGGCTGCCGGCGGGCAGGAAGGCGATCGCCTCGGGTGACAGGTCCCCGACCGTGAGCCGGCGGGCCAGCTCCCGGTACCGCTGATGGCGACGCAGGTACGCCTCGGCTTCATCGAGGATCGCCTGGCCAACCTCGAGCACAGTGTCGAGGTGGCGCTCGAGCTCGGGCGACGGCACCCGTTGGCCGAACGGGTCGGTGCGCAGGGCGGTCTGTGTCCCGGCGGGAATGGCCGGCAGCATGTCCTCATCGGGTCCCGCCCGCTCCGCCGCGGCCCGCGCCTCAGCTAGGGCCTTCTCCGCGGCCCGCACCCGCTCCCGGTATTCGGCCACCACCGAGTCGCGCCCGAGCTGCAGAAGACCCTGCCGGAACTGCTCGGCGTGCTGCACGGGAACCGGGTCACCGTCGAGCCAGCTTTCGATGGCGGCGAGATGCTGCCGGGCCCGGTCGAGCGCGACTTCGGCCTCCGCGACCTTCCGGTCTACCGCCCGCTCCTGCGGCCGCACCCATGCGTCGCCGACCCAGCCAGCGCGGGTAGTCGGCAGGGAGGCCCGGGCCCGTTCGATCCGGGCACGGAGGTCGGCCGACAGCGAGGGGGTCACGCTGCTCCTCGCCGGCGCCGGCGAAGTCCGGGACGCCGCCACCCGCGTCGGGGTGCTCCGCGAGAGGCGCAGCGGCGCCCTCAACAGCGAGCTGGGTTTGCGGGCGAACCGGCCACGCCAGTCCCGCACGACTCGCGACTCGTCCCAGATCCGAGCCTTGGTGTAGTAGCGGGCTGCCAGGAGCACGCCAGGAGGGTGCCCGCCCCGACCCGCTACCGTCCCCGGCCGCGCCGCCGGCCTACGTAGCCTGCACGGTCGCCTGGACGGGCACAATCCGCTGGCGCTCGTACACGAGCTCGTAGCCGGGTCTCACAACGGTGGCCGTGGCGCCGCGAGGAATGGGAGAGCCGACGCTGCGCATCGAGGTCGGGTCGAACCGAACAGTGTCCCCGACGTTCGCTCCCGCGACCAGGGTCATCCTTCGCGCGGCCGCGATCGACGCGACCGCATCCCTGATCTTGTCCGGGTCACCGTCACGTAGCGCCCGCGTGAGGGGCGCGAGGACCCGCTGAACCTCCTTCGGCAGCCGCCCATGGGTGTTGGCCGCCCAGTTCAGCGTCCGCTGGCTGGCCTCGTTCTCGACCATCTCGAGAGCGTCCGCTAGGGCGTCGCCCACCGTGCGGAACTCGGCGATGACCGTCTGCCGAGCCTGCTCCCGGGCCGCCTGCGCCGGAACGCCGCGGTCGAGCGCGTCAGCCAGAGCACGCAGCGCGGGCGTCCGCAGGCCGGGAGGGATGCTCACGCCGTGCCGGCGCACCCGGGACCGCAGAAGGCTGAGCGGCGATCGCCGGCCGCCCGGCTTAGGGGCAAACCGCCCTAGGGCGTCACGGAAGACCCGCGACTCGTCCCAGACGCGGGCCTTGGTGTACCAGAGCGGCGCATAGAGAACGGGCACGGCCGGGATGCTCGCCCGGCCGTGCCCGTAACGTCCCGATCAGGCGTCCCTGTACTCAAGCGGTCCCGTGCGGCGGTGGGCAACGTCGACTCCATGCGCTACCTCGCGCACAAAGGTGCCGGATCGGCGAAGAGCGTTCGCCGCGTCGTACGCCGCCTCGCGGGCCTCCCCCCGCGTTCGGCCGGCGATGGTGACGTTCTGGTCGTCGGCGAGCTGCTCCATGCGGTCACCGAGCTGGTTCAGAATCTGCTGCAGGCTGCCCAGCGCGGGTCGGAGCCCGCCCAGGACCTCGTACACCTGACTCGGGTACTGCAGGGAGCGCGACGTCCGGGTCGCGTTGGCGATCCGCCGCGTCAGCTCTCTGATCGCCTCGGCAGCGTCGACAATGGCCTGCGGGTCGTGGGGGCCGTCGTACCGCAACACCGCGTCGGCCCAGGTATCGACGTTGAAGGTCTGCGGGTTGTCCACGGGTACCTCCGGTTCAGTCGATTCTCTTCAAGGTCACCGTGGGCTGGATCGCGTCCCGAATACACAGGTCACTGACGGGCCCGATCATCGCCTTCGGTTCGGGTCGCGGTCCGAGCTGGTAGGTGACCCGCCCGACTCCGGCCCCGAAGGTTCCGAACGACACCCTGGTCCGGTACGGGAGCACCTCGACGACGAAGTACGGACCAAATGCGCCGTGAAGCAGTCCCTCCACAACATTGAAACCGAGCGTGACCTCTTCATCGGCCCGGTCCACGATCAGCCGGTCACCGTCCACATGCGCGACGATCCCGCCTAGGTCGAGCTCCATGGGCGGCTCGGCGGTGTTGTCAGCCATGGCCCCGGACTCTACTGGCAGGTGCCCGGGCCGCCGGGGTCGCAACGCGCTACAGGATGCTGCGCGTCTCAGACGTTTCCGACCCCAGCTTGTGCTCGGGCGGCCAGACGTGCCAGTTGCAGCCCTCGGTCGCGGCGCAGTACCAGACGTGGTGGCCGCGTTGCCCGGGGGTGCAGGTGCAGTGGGCAAACGAGAGCGACACCTTCCCACCTGTCCAGGGCTGGCCGCATCCGCCGCACCGGGCCGGCACCCAATCGGGCCAGTGGTCGGGTCGGCGCTCCCACGTTTCCCACGGCACACCGTGGATAGTACGGGTGTACTACTCCTGGGTGGCGTCTGCGGACCGGCCCTCGTCCTGCTGCGCGGTGAGCCGGCGGAACAGCTCCTGCTGTGCGGCCCGACCGCCGTGCAGGGCCGCGAGCGTGATCATCTCGTCGGATATCTCCGTCACCTGGTCCGACGAGATGATGCCATCGAGCCTGTCTGCCATCGGTCTCCTCACCGGTTAGGGCGGGGGCGCTTCCGCCAACCGTACCTGCGGGCGTACGCGAGGACCGCGGGGTTGTCGGTCTCCCCGTAGGTGTGGAACCACTCGGCCCACGCCTCGGCGTACCCCTCCGATGCGTCGGTTTGCCCGTACTCCCCGAGGTGGTGCATGTGCCCGGCGTGGAAGTCGTGATCCGAGCCGTCCCCGCCTCGCCGCTCCGGGTCCACGATGTGACCCCACTCGTGGGCGAGCGTGTACGCGCCCGGTGACACCGAGCTCGAGCTCGGCATGTAGAACCCCGGCCCGGGGCCCTGGTCGGGGATGCCCGACCGGCGGCGGCCTGTGAACCGGTCGTCATACAAGAAGATGGTCCGCGAGTCTGGCCACGCGAACGCGGTTAGGTCGGCCAGCGCCGCGAACGGGAAGTGCTGGCGGATACCGGCGCGCGACTCGAACCGCACGGTGACCGGCTCGGGGAAGTCCTCGCCGGTCAGCGCGATCAGTTCGTCGATCTCGGCGAGAGCCGCCTCCCGGTGGTCATCGGGTACGTCAGCGTCCCACGAGACGATCATGGTGTGGGGCCCGTTGACGTACACGTCGTCGGGCGGGTTGTCGTCGAGCCGGGCCAGCGCCTCCTCGAGCCGGGCCTGGAACTGGTCGAGTTCCTCCTGCGACGGGTCCGGGTGTTCCCGACGGAACATCTCCTCCAAGGACCGACGCAGGCTGTCCTTGCGCCGCTCCATGACCTCCCGACCGTCAACCCGGTACCACCGGCCGGGCTGGTAGTCCTCGGGTACCTCGTCGAGAGGTGTGATGCCGTGGCTCGACTGGTCACGGATAGCGGCGAGCAGGCGCCGCTCGGCCGCGGCCCGGTCGCTACTGCTCTGGCCGAGCCTCCGCGGCGGCTGAAAGCCCGGCTTGGGCCGCGGGGTCGTTGGTGAGGTGGAGCCCAGCGTGATGGGTCCGGGCGGACCAATCTCGACCGGCTCGTCCGGGGCCTCGCCGAGCAGCCGGCGCAGGTCGTCCTCGCTGGTGTCGCGGAAGCTCGACGTGATGCCGAACCGGTCCCGGGCCTCGTCGTACAGGTCCGCCTTGGTCCGGCGTCGGGCGGCGGGACGGGCCGCCTGCGCCACCGCCCGATCGACCGACGCCCTGTCGCTTCTGCGTGGCGCCTCACGGTCCCCGGACGGTGTGGCTGCCGATCCCACTGCGGACCGGGTGTCCGGAACGGCATCGGCGTTCGGCGTAGGTGAGGAGTCACGGCCACGCACAGCAGCGGGAATGACCGCCTCCACACGGTCATCGGTGACCCGGACCAGGCCGTCGCGCTCCAGCTGCCGTACCGTCTCGCCCGTGAGCGGAACGCTGTCCATGAGCGTTCGCACCGACCGGCTGGTCTCCGGGTCGCCGCGCAGCAGCAGGGCGTACAGCTGGCCTGCGGTGGTGAGCCGCAGGACCTGCTCCGGTTCACCTCGTGGGCCCGTGCCCATCTGGCCGACCTCGGCCAGGCCGTGCTCCATGAGCCACGACGAGGTGGCCTCGTCGACGTCGGCCGCGCGGAGCCCGGTGCTCTCCGACAGCCGGTCGATCACGGCCCGGTCCGGGCCTTGGCCGGCCGCCCCTGTGGCCGAGGTCGTCGCCGGCCGGCGAGGCGTAGCCGGTCGCCGGGGTGTGGCCGGGGCGGCGGCCGGTGTCGCGGGAGCCTCGCCGGGCTGACCGGCCAGGTGTGCCCTGATACGGGCGATCAGGTCGGGCTTCTCCCCGTCCTCGGGGAGCCCGTAGTAGCGGGCGAGGTTACGCAGCCCGGCCTTCGGCATCCGGTCGAGCACCGACGGGTCCGCCGTCCAGTCACCGAACATCCGCTGCGCGGCCTCGAAGCCGGTGATGGTGCCGCCATCGGCGGTCGGGTAGGTGGCCGCCAACGGCGACTGGCGAGCGGCCGGCGCGGTGGTCTTCTTCGCCGGCGGCACGGCCTTCGCCGGTGTGGCCTTGGCCGGGGTCGCCTTCTTGGCCGCCGTCTTCTTCGCGGCCGCCGGCGTCGTCTTGACCGGGGGCGCCGTCCGCTTCGTCGGGGTCGGCTCCGCACGTGACGCGGCCGGGGGCACGCGGGGAGCCCGCACAGCGGTCTGGCGGGGCTGCTGCGCCGGCGAGGACACCGCCCCGGCGGCCAGCGCCGACCCGCCCGTGGCGCCGGCCGCCCGCCGCCGAACAGGGTCAGGAGTGTCGATGAACCGGCCCCGGTGGTCCCGCGGGTGCAGGTCCGGGTTCCAGTTCACCTTCGGCGCACGCGGCGCCCGGACTCGAGGAGCCCGAACCTTGGTCGACCACGCGGGGACGAGCAGCTGCGCCACGGCACGGGATGCTCCCGGCTGGGTGGCCCTAACGTCCCTCGGTCTCCGACTCCTCGCCGTCGGCCGGATCGTCGTCGTCGAGCGTCAGCTGGTCGGCGTTGCCGGCCGTCCAGCCCGCCACCCAGGCCCGGCGCATCGCAGCCTCCCAGGGCCCGCCGTCCGTCCGGAAGCGACAGTCGGTGAAGTCACGGCCCTCCTGCGCTGCCAGCAGACCCATGACCGTGGCCTGTCGCAGCTCATCCCTGGTCGGATGCCGGCTCATGCGACCATCCTCCTCCCACGGATCGGTCGGCCGGTCAGCCCAGGCAGCGCCTGGTCGCGTGGCGTGTCAGGGCTGCGTCGCGACGAGCGCCGCCGGCCGGGCGAGAGAACCGGCGCGTACTGGGCCCGCCAATCGCGGAACGTCTTCCACGCTTCGGGGTGCGCCGCCCGGTAGTCCTGCAGCTCCCGGCTCGCGTACCGCTCGAAGTCACGCTCGGATGTCCAGACCCGCAGCGCCGACACCCCGGCCCGGCGGCCACGCTCGTTCACGAAGTAGCCCATCGTCTCCGCCTCGGCCGCGATCATCTGCTCCTGCACCCACGCGAGGTACTCGTTTCGCAGATACCGCATGGCGTTCATGTCGCCGCGCCGCGCCAGGATCTGCCGGGTCAGGTCCCGCAGGTACTCCTCGTTGGCCCGGGCCTCCTCGATCCGCCGCTCCCGCTCCTCACGCTCCTCGAGCAGCCGGTCAGCCTTCTCGACGAGGGTGGAGTCCCGCTCGGTGACGACCAGGAAAGCGGCCCGGAACCGCTCGCTGTTCCAGTCCCGCGTCTCCAGCTCCTGCAGGAGCTCGGCGTTCGTCATGCGCCGCGCGGCAGCAAGCACACGGGGCCGGATCGACTGCGCCGGGCTGGCCGGCTCGTCCGCGGGGGCCGCCCGGCCGCGGCCCGTACGGCGCGGCTCGGGCAGGTCGACCGCGGCCGTGAGCTTACGGATGAACCGCCCATCCGGGCCGCGCGGATGCTTGCTGGGGTCCCACGCCTTCGCAAACCACGCCGCGACCAACAGCAGTGCCACGGCCGGGATCGTCCCGGCCCAGACGGTCTACTGTCCCAGCAGTTCAGGTCAGGCGGTCGCCACGCGAACGCCGAGGATGGTGCCCTCCAGCCGGGTCGTCATGACTTCATGATGGCCGTCATGACGTCATGACGGATCGGATGGCCCGAGGAGGTCCTCGGCGATCGCGAACGACGGGTGCGTGTCCCGGTCGAGATGGGACCGGTCGTAGCCGCGCGTGGTGTTGACGCTGGCGTGGCCGGCCGCCCGCTGGAGCCGGTCGACGGGGATGCGCAGCTCGTGGCCGCGGGTGATGTAGGCGTGCCGCAGGGTGTGCGGGCCGATCGCGGCCCTGATGCCGGCGTCCCGGCCGAGCCGGCGGATGATCCGCCACGCCTCCTTGCGGCCGAGCTGCTTCCCCATCGAGTTGCAGATGATCAGGCCTTCTCGACGGCCGGCTGCGCAGCGCATGATCCGCTCGTACGCCGGGTCGGGGAGTGGTACCTTCTCGCCCTTGTCGCCCTTGCGGACCACCCACAGCAGGTGGGTGCCGTTCTCGTAGGTGATCTCCTCCAGTCGGGCACGCAGGGCCTCGGAGACCCGCAGGCACACGAGCACCAGCAGCGCCACCAGGGCGGCCGAACGCGGCCCGTCCTGGTCGGCGGCGGCGATCAGCGCCCGGATCTCGTCCGGGGCGAGGTATGGCTGCCGCGACTCGCGGTTGACCCGCGGCCGGTCCTTGATCGGCACCGGGTTCCGGTCCGTGAACTGCTCCTCGACGCAGCGGGTGTAGAACGACGACAGGGCGGACAGGTGCCGGTTGACCGACCGGCGCGACAGCGGCCGCGGCCGCTCCACCGCCGGGTTCCCCACCCGCTGGAGCGCGGCGGTGTAGGCGTCAACATCGGACCGCAGCGCTTCGAACGGCGGAACGTTGATGATCTGGCACCAGGTCCGCCACGACAGGTACACCCGCCGGTACTGGTCCACCGTGCCGTTCGCGAACCGCGTGCTCCGGAGCCACACTTCCGCAGCCGCGTCCGCCCGCCGCCACGGATCGGCTTCGTCGTGCAGCGCCTCCTGCTCAGCCGCCCGGGCAGCGGCCGCGATTGAAAGGAACCGCTGCCGCACGACCTCCGGCGAGACGGCCGCCAGTGCCTGGCTCACCGTATCGCCTCCCTGTGCTGGCAGGGGCACCAGGTGGATCGCACCGTGACCAGCTGCGGCTTCCGGGTACCGTCGCAGCACTCACCCTGCTCGGGGCGGCAAGCCCCCTCGCAGGGGTTCACGACCTCGACGGCGGGGCACTGAGCGTGGTTGCCCTGGGCACATGGCTCGCAGATCATCGATGACCCTCCAAGGTGGGAGCGGAGACTCCGGTGATCCGGCACATAGTGCGGATGCACGCCCTGCAGGTGGGGTAGTCGGCATCCGGCGTGTCGAGGTCGGGGAAGTCCTGGTGACGCTGCCGGCTCGGGACCGTGCACAGCGCGGACCGGGCCGCCCGGTGGAGCCGGCCGGCGCTGAGCTCCTCGAGCGCGATGACGTGCCTGGCACCCTGACTCCACCCCGCGTAGTGGTGGCCGCCCGAGTAGTTGTAGGCGACGGCCACGGGCACCGGGAACGCCTGGCGCAGGGCTGCCCACTCAGCCCACCGCGCGTCCTCGACGGCCGCCCGCCGCTGCTTTGCGGCCTCCCGCTCAGCCGCCTCGCGCTCACGCTGCTCGACCAGCCACGCCGGCCGCGGCGGGTCCAGGTCCCGCTCGTCCGCGATCAGCAGCATGTGCAGGTCCAGCAGAGACGGCCGCAGCCCCGGGTCGTGGCCGAGCACCGCGACTCGCCAGTCATATGGCCGGCGCAGCTCCTCGAAACGGCGCAGCTTCGCGGGGTCAACGAAGCCGCCATCGGCCCGTATCGACGCCTCGGCTGCGGCCTGCAGCTCCTCGTACCCGGGGTACGGCGACGTCAGAGTGCCCACGATTCGTGCGGGTCGAACGGCGACGTCGCGGTGCCCCTCGCGACGAGTGATTGTCGGCATGTAGATCCTCCATCCGTGTGCGGGTCGCTCACCCGCATCTCACTACGGTAGTGGATCGATCAGCTCTACCGGCACGCCGACCTTGCGTGCGTACCGGATGGTGGCCCACGTGCCAGACCTCAGCTCCTGTTCGAGGGTGCGCGGGGTGGCGAGCAGGACGTTGCTCTCGTGCACGATGTGGCGGTTCCGTACGAGAGGGGGCTTCGGCTCCCGTACCTCGGCCCCAGGGACAACCGCTGCTGTGAACGCCGCCCGGTCGGACGGGTGCGAGATGATCCGGCAGCCGAGGTCGTGCGCGATCGCGCCAGCCTCGTCGTCCGCCCCAACGGCCTGGCCGTAGTGGAACACCACCTCACCGTGCTCAGCCTGCAGCTCAGCCAACCGCGCACGGAGTCGGTCACGCTGGTAGGGCGTCATGCCGGACCGGGGGCCGGTGAAGCCGACATGGAAGCCCGCGCGCAGGCTGAACAGCGCCAGATCGTGCTGCCTTCGTTCGCTCATCCAAGTGCACCGGCCGCGCTGTGGGATGCGAGCAGTCTCGCATGATCAACACCGCCGAACCAGCGATCACAGATCGCCTCGGTGGAGGCCGTCATTAGATCGATGACGGCCTGTGCCTCGGGTGTCAGGCCCGACTCGGGACCAGCGCTGGGTCGCAGGTAGTCGCGAGCGGTGTTCCGCGGGTCAACGTGGCCCAACGACGCCGACAGGGGCCCGAGTCGAAGGAGCACTTCGCCGATCTGAGCCGGGTCGAGGTCCATGAACGGAGGGTGGTTTGTAGTGCTCACAGGGCCAGTCTACGCCACGAAACTGTGATTTAGCGGCACCTAGAAACACAGTGGCGACACGGCGTGTCGCCACTGTGTTTGTTCGATGTCTTGTTGGTACAGTCTTGATCATGTCCGAAGGCCAAGATGATCTCGTCCAGCGGGCGCTGCGGTCCGCCGCCTTGGATGAGCTGACGGCCGCTCGCCGGCACTACGAGGCTGTCGCCCGCACGATGAAGGAGGCGCAGGACCGGCTGACAGCGGCGGTCGTTCGGGCCCTGCGACACAGCGACGACGTGAGCGAGATCGTGGAGGCGTCAGGGTTCTCGGCGACGTACGTCCGTCGGCTCGCGAGGGCCGCCGGGCTGCCCGCCCGCAAGGGCGGGCCAAAGCCCCGTTCGACAGGTGCGGGTGAGCGCCGGTAGCGGCAGGCCGTCAGCGCGCCGTTGCGCCGTCTCCTCCGATCTGGTGGCGTGCGTGCCAGGCCCGGATGTCGGCCGGCCGGTAGAGCGGCACTCCCCGGTCGGTGCCGACCGGCTCGGGGAAGTCGTCGAACTGGACGATCCACTGCCGGAGCAGCTCCCGGTTGATGCCGAGGATCTGGGCGGCGTCGCTGACGGTCTTGGCGAGGTCCTCCTGGCGGCCGGGCGCCTTGAGGGCCACCCTGCCGGGGTGGCCGGGCTCGAGCGCCAGCCACGCCCGGATCTGCTCCGGGTCGTAGTAGAACACCCCGTCCACCTCAGCGACGGGCCCAGGGAAGCCCGGCTCGCGCGACCAGGCAGCAAGCTGCTCGGGCTGCACACCGAGAGCCCGGGCGAGGTCCGCGCGGCGGACGGCGCCCGGCGGTGGCCCGCCGGCCGGCCGGTCCTGACCGGCCCGGGCCCGGATCTCCGCGAGCCGGGCCATCATGCTGGCGTACCAGTCTTGCCGGCCGCGCCGCTCGAACTCGGGCTCGAGGAGCCGGAGTCTGGCCTCCACTTCGTCCAGGTCGATGCCGGCGCCAGCGATGACTTCCCCCCAGCGACCCTCACGGTTGACCTCGGTGAGGTACAACGCGAACGGTGAGGCGTTGCCGCGCAGGCCGGGGAACTCCTCGTAGCGCTGCCGCCGCAGTACCTCGTCGATCCCGACCTCCGGGCCGACCCCGAACGAGCCACCCTGATCGATGGGGACCGTGCGACCGTCCGGAGTCCGCATGATGTTGAGGGGGTGCCGGTCACCTTCCGCGGTGAGCAGGTCAGCGATGCCGAGCCGCACCCCGACGGGTTCAGCGGCCCAGCCTTCCTGCCGCCACGGAAGGAACCGCCAGTGGGTGCCCTCGACGTACTCCATGTAGACGGTGCCTGGCCGATCACCGGAGACAGCGACTGGCACACCGGTGTCGAGCGCATCGAGGACCAAGGCACCCAGCTCTTCCCGCTCGGCTTCCCTCACCCCAGCCGGCGTCGGCCCGTACTCCTTCACCACGATGGACTCGCTGCCGGCGGTCCATTCTTCGATCGACCGAGCCGACCGCCTGGCCGCGGCCGCCTCCGGTGACGAGGAGGGGAAGACGCGCCGCTCGACGTGGGCGATGTTCCCACCGCCGAGCGCGATCCGGTGGTAGTCGGTACGGGCGGCCAGCTGCCGGAGCTTCTCCTGGCGTTCCCGGTACGACTCCAGCCACCGCCTCGCCGAGGCCGCCCGGTCACCGCTGCTGCTCGATCCGCCACCACGAGGGCGGGCGGCCGCGGCGAAGCTCCGTGCGGCGGGCCGCCACCGGCCGCCGACCGAGATGCCGCCGATGATGGCGCCGGAGGGCCAACGCGGCTGCAGCGGGTTGAACCGCTTGGCCTCGAATCTAGGGGTGAGCAGCACGGGCACGGGCAGCATGGTGCCCCCCGTGCAGGGCTTGTGGCCTACGACAACGGCGACTCGGGCGGGATCGGGTAGAACGCGAGGTAGCCGTTCGACCAGCCGCCCTGCATCACCTCGTCGACCACCTTGGCGACGTCGCCGTTCAGCTGCCGGATGCGGTGAGCGAGCACCATCTCCGCATCGCCCTCCAGCCGACGCTCCTCGCCGTCGCGGACCACCGCCCCGATCGCCTCTCCGGTGCTGACCACCCGCAGTTCACGCCGCACCTTGTGCCTCCCTTCCCTGCACAGTCTGCCCTGAGATGTCGGTACGCGCGCCACATCAAGATCTGGTATCATCAATGTGTGCGGGCGAGCGACCCGCATGAGGATGAAGTGAGGAACCGGTGGATCACTCCGCCCAGCGGTACGGCCTGGACCGGAATCAGCTGGCGGCCGCGAGCCCATACCGGTACACCGGACCCGCCTGACGCGAGAGCCCTCCGGCTATGCCGGGGGGCTCTTCTTTTGGGCGAGAAACACCGTAATCCGCATGGCTTTTTCGTCGTGGCTGTGGCCGTCCCACTCGCCGTCGTAGGGCGGCGACGGCGGTGTCCCGGTGGGCAGATGCCAGGACACCTGGCCCGTGGGCAGGTCGATGTAGGCAACCACCGAGAAGTCGCGGAACTTCCGGTCGTGGCCGTATCCGGCCCGCAGGCCGGCGGCGAGCGCCAGCTCGACCGATCGGATGACGAGCTTGTTTCGCAACGCCCATTCGGTTGAGGTTCCGGCATCGGGCTTGTGGTCGAGCCGCTGGTCAAGCTCGAGCAGTTGGCGAAGACAGTCCCGTAACTCGTGCACGGGTGCAATTTACTGCGATCGTTGCGGCTCCCTGCGCATTGACTCCCAGATACGAGGGTCGCGATTTCGGCCGGTATTTGACACGAATCCGAACGACCGGTAAAAGCGGATCAACCTGGCCACGTTTGTTCGCTCGCCAGCGGGCGGCTCAGGGGTCAGTCCGATTCGTAGCCCGTCCGTCGCCGGTAAGGCGCTTGGAAGTCACGCCGTCCGGGCGGCGCCGATAGCCCATGCGCTCCCAGAAGCCACGCGACGAGTCGAGAAGGGTGATCTCCTCGACGCCCTCGTCCCGGAGTACGACTTCCAGCCGCTCGACCCACCGCCGCGCGATGCCGCGGCCACGGAACTGGTCGCGGACGGAGATGCCGTCGACCTCGGCGCGCAGCTCCTCGCCGTTGGTCTTGAGCTGGATGCTCCATGACCCGGCCCACTGCTCGTCGATGTAGAAGTCGCCGGTGATGCCGCCGATGCGGAAGCTGCCGGTGCCGCTGACGTAGGTGCTGCGGATCTCCGACCGCTCCCCCGCCGGGTCGCTGTACTGCAGATGGTCGGTCGCCCACTGCCGCAGCCCTGGGCTTTCCGCGCCGAACGACTCCGGAGCGGACGACAAGGTGTCCAGCAGCGCTCGGCGCGGCTGCTCCCCGCCCGATTCTTCGCCTCGCTCGGGGGCCGTGTCGTCCTGAGCGCCGCCAGGGTTGCGCCGCCGCTCGAACCACTCACGTACGGCCCGGCGGGAGTAGACCGCCCGCCCGTTGCGGTAGTCGATGGGCTTCGGGAAGTCCGGGTGCCGGGCCGCCCAGTTGGACACGGCGGATGGCCTGACGCCGAGCTCGCGGGCGATGTCGGCGGCGTACACCTCGTCGTCCGGGTCCCGGCCCTCCGTGGGAGGGTTGACCTCCGCCGGCCTGGACTGGCCCGGGCGGAGCAGCCCGAGCTGCTCGCGCCGTTCCCGCCGCTCACGCTTCTCCCGCTCGGCTTGGGCCTGGCGCTCACGCGCCTCGCGTTGCGCCTGCTGCCGCCGATCGAGCCACGCGAGGACCTCAGAGCGGCGGTACATGACGGATGCGGATGGGCTGTCGATCCGCTTGGGGAAGTCCGGGTGCCGGGCCGCCCAGTTGGTGATGGCCGCGCGGGTGACGCCCAGCTCACGGGCCAGCTGGGCAGATGTAGCGATGTCAGGGTCGTTGATGGCTCCCGCCGACTGTGATCGGCGCCGACCACGGCCGCCCCTGCCGTGCTCCGGTGCCCACCGCCCACCGACGGAGATCCCGCCGATGATCGTGCCGGCGGCCCAACGCAGCTGGTCCGGGCGAAACCGTTTGACCTCGAATCGGGGCACGAGCAGCACGCGGGGATCGTGCATGCCCGAAAGGGCTTGTGACTCAGGCGTGAACTACGCGAGCACCGTCGGCTTCTCGAGCACGACGACGGTGCCGTCGGGCAGCTGCCAGCGGTATCCGGGGCGGATCACCTGGGCGGTACGGCCGCGGGCGATCGATCCGATCGGGGTGTGCTCGCTCGGGTCGAACATGACCCGCTCGCCGGGCTGGGCGATGGGCTCGAATCCGGCCTGGGACATGAGCCGACGAACCTCGGCGACGATCGAGTCCCGGGGCTCGCCGGCGCTGACCATCGCCTCCACCTGGGTGGCGATCGCGGCGAGCGTGCCCGCAGCGACCTGCTCGATCTCGGTGCGGGTGTTGACGTCGTGCACCCGCCCGACCGTCGGCGTGATCGGCAGGTCCTGGTCGGGCTGCCGCCACGTGTAGGAGACCGCGCTGCCGGTGCCGGTTGGCTCGAGGCGCAGCCGGCGCATGTGGGACCGGACCCGGTGCAGCACCGCTCGGTCCGAGGCGCCCTTGGCGATGTCCTCCTCGACCTGGGAGGCCAGGCCAACGACCTCGCGGGCGGTGTCGGTGCGGACCTGCTCGAGCGCCGACGACGGGCCGGTCGTGCCGAGAGCTTCGCGGCCGGCGTCGGTGAGCTCCCACCCACCGTCCGGCCTCTGCCTGATGAGCCCGCGGCGGCTCAGGGCCCGGATCGTTGCTGGCCGGCCACCGCTGCCGCCGGAGGCGAGCGACCGGAGCGCCCTCGTCTGGGGCAGCGACAGCCGTGGGCCCCCGATCCTCACCCAGCGGCCAGCGCCGGGCATGCCGCGTGGGATGCGCGGCTGGTCGGGCCGGTACTTGACCTCGAGGCCGGGGAAGAGCAGCACGGGCACGGCGGGATCATGCCCGCCTGGACCGCCTTACGGCTCGGGCCCGCTCCTAGTCGGTGGCGGGCCCGTCGCTGAGGATCTCGTTGAGGCGCCGGAAGAACCGGTCCTGCGCCTCGGCGGGGGCGTCCATCATCGTCGCGTGCAGGTTGTAGTCGGACGATTCCCGGTTCGTTCGGTCATCAGGCACGGGGCCGTCTACGCCGGCGGTGAGCTGCTCAGCGATCCACTGGCTGTGGAGCGCCTGCATCTCTCGGGCGCGCCGTACCCGCTCGTCGACGGGAAGAAGTCTCACCGCCATGTCCTAAGTGTACCAGTTGCATCGATGGGCTTTACAGGTACAGGACGCCGCGCCAGCTCGAGCCCAGCATCAGCCACTTGCCTGGCCAGATCGCGTTCCGACCGCCTTGGCCTTCCTGGCGGCCGAATCGGGCGATCTCCGGGGCGCTTGCCGGGCGTCGACCGGCGAGCATGTCGTCAATGTAGTCGAGCAGCTCGTCCATCTGCTGACGAGTCAGCCCCGCCGGGGGTGCGTTCCGTGCGGCCTCGACCCTGGTGCGTGCCCATCTGAGGAACGAATCAGCGGCGGCCTCGTTCTCGAACTCGAATCCCTGGGTGGCCCATGTGTAGCCGCCCACGTCGATGTTGGCGTGGAGGCGGACCCTGGTAACACCCGAGCGCCGGTACCAGTCGAAGAGGTTTGCCATGAGGCCGTGGGCGAACCCCGTCCCCCGCACGTTCGGCTCGAGGCGCAGGTAGGAGTGGTAGGCAACGAGTTCGCCGGTGAACGGATCGCGGTCGATCCGCGCTTCGGCGTGGCCGACCCGCCGACCAGTGGCGTCGTAGACGCTCGCGTCGAATGAAAGCCCGCTGGCCCGGCCGTCACTGCCACGCGCCACGGTGGCGCGGTCGACCTCCAGCCGCAGATCGCCGTACGTTCCCTCGACACCCATGCGGATGCCCTGCACGGCCTGCTCTTCCTGGGTCGACGCGGTAGCGATGAGCTCATTCAGCGGCCGGGTCCTACGGTTGAGGAGCATGGACGGGTCCGGTGCTGCGACCGTGGGAGCGGCCGGCTCCCGGACCGTGACCCTCGACGTTCTAAGCCGTGGTGTCGGCGTCGGTGGGGTTTGCCGCGCCCGCCGGCGGGCCTGTTCCTCGGCGAACAACGCCAGGGCATCCATTGCGGCCTGGCGTGTGCGGAACGGTCCGCCAGGCACCCGGATGCCGGGCTCACCCGCAGGTGGAAGGGCGTACGCCTCCCATCCCGTCGAGCCTCGCTGACGCACCACCTGGCCCACGTACTCCCCGCCGCCGGATCTAGCGCTCGGGCCGGCGTAGACGTCGTACACGCCGGCCATGGCGGGAGCGCGGACTGCCCTGGTAGCCGGCGGCGTCCTTGTGCTCGGTGCGGATTCACCGGCTGCTGCGTCCATTAGCAGCCGGATCGCGCTGTCGCGGTCGTCGACAGCAGCTGCGGCACCCGGGGAACGCACGATCCGGCCATCCGGGGCAAGCGCAAGCCACCGCCCGGCCGGGGTGTCAACGACGATGCCCAGGTTGCGTTCGCCCTGCGTGACCCGGAACGCGGACCGCTCAGGAGCGGGCCAGGACCACGGGGTGAGCGTCACCTCCGGCACGGACGTCGCCGCCTGGCGGGCCGCGCGGTCCTGCATCCGCTGGTGGTGGGCCAGCACCGTTTGAACCGCGGAGGCTTTCAGCCTGTTCGGGCCGTTGACCTGCAGCCACTGCCCGTCGGCGTCCTCAACGGACCACCCGAAGCTCCAGCGGTGGATGGCTCCCACCCTGGTGGAGCCCACGTAGATGTCGTGACTCTCCCTGGCAGGCCCCCATTGGTTCCGCGCCGGGGTCTCCCGACGAACCCCGTACACACCGGTCATGCCACCGGTGAGGTTCCGCGGCAGGGTTACCGCGCCTTCCGGAAGGCCTGCTGGGCGGGTACGTCTCGTTGACCGTGGCGCCGACCGTCGCGTGGTCGTCCGAGCCGCGCTGCTGGACCGCCGCGGCCTGGCCGATGAGCCGCCGAGGATGGCCGCCCAGCGGCCGCCGACGGCGATGCCGCCGATGATGGTGCCGGCGGGGTGGCGCGGCTGGTTGGGGTTGAAGCGTTTGACGGTGTACCGCGGCGTCAGGAGCACGGCCGGATGATCCGCTGGCCGCTCCGTTTACGTCGAGGTCAGCGGCCCCGTCTGCGGCTGCGCTGCGCGGCCGCCAGCGACCCGTCGAACATCCAGTCGTAGTCCGGGACCTTCGGCTTACGACGGTCGTCGGCCGCCTTGGTTTCGACCAGCTGGCCCGTGTCGGGGTCATACACGCCGACCTGCTCGAGCTCGATCAGGTAGCGGTCGCCATCCTCCGCTGAGGTCTTCTCGACGCGCACAATGCGGAACCTACCCCCGGTGACGTACTCCCGCGGGTCGTAGCGCTCCATGAACTGGGTGTATTCGCCGGCCGGGAGGTCATCGGGCGCGTCCAGTTGCCCACCCCGGACCGCCTTGGCGTCCCGGACCACGAACGTCACGTCGGTTCCGTATCGGGCAACAACGTCCGCACGGGTGCCGAACGACGCGAGCGGCAGGTCGATGAAGGCGCCTTCCTTGAAGACAGCCGGCAGACCCATGCCCATCAGGTCGACCCCGCGGTACAGCTCGGGCACACGAGGCGCGTCGCGAACGCCGCTCATCAGCACGTAGGCCTGCATGCGTCGAAGCTCTGGGACGTTTAGGTTCCGCGTCACGCTGAAGCCGACGCGAGCCCCCGGGGCCTCGTCGTGGGAGACGTGTACATCCGCCTCGCGCCCTTCTGTGTCGAAACCGGCGAGCTCGAAGGCAGCGCGGCGGATCTCCCGTGCTGGAATCCAGTAGTCCCAGTCGCCACCCGACGCCATCAGCCGGGCTAGCACCTGCGGCGTGACCTCACCGTCGTCCAGGCCGACCTCATCGAGCAGGCGGAGCTTCACGCCGGTCGTGTCACCGATCCGAACCCTGATCCGCTCGAGCTCAATCTGGCTCTCGCCGGCCTGACGCCGCCGGTGGTAGTCCCGCACCTGCTCGAGCAGCTCCTGGGCCCTCTCCCGGGCCCGGGAGCGAACGAGCGCCAGCGGATCGGGCGCGGCCGGCGCCGACGCTGCAGACCCTCCCGGCCAACGCCGCGAACGAAGGGCGCGGCCCAGGACCCGAGCCCAGCGGCCGCCGACGGCGATGCCTCCGATGATCGTGCCGGCGGGGTGGCGCGGCTGGTTCGGGTTGAAGCGCTTGACGGTGTACCGCGGCGTCAGGAGCACGGCCGGATGATGCCGACCAGAGGGGACTTGCGTACGAACAGCGAGAGGCCCCCGACCTTTGTGGATCGGGGGCCTGGGGCGTCAGGCGGCCTTCCGCTCGGCGATCTCGTCCGTCTGGGAGATGTCGAACACGTAGGCCACCCGGTAGCGCATGCGCCCTTCCTCGACGACGTTCCCCTCATCGTCGGTGACGGGCTCCGTCTGACCGGCGGGGGCGAAGATCAGGATGCCCTGCTCACCCTTGCGGACCTGCCGACCCCGCTTCTGCCAGGCCTTGTACCCGTCGACGTCGGTGGCGGTCGGCATCTGCATCGCGATCAGCAGAGCGTTCCGCATCGAGTAGCCGTCGAACCGGGCGGTGATGACCGCGATCTCGGCCTCGCTCAGCTCCGCCTCGTACTGCTCGAGCCTTGCCTTGAGGTCGGCGATCTGCTGGCGCCGGGCGGCGATGTCGGCTGCGGTCTTGCGGCGACGGTAGCTCATCGTGGCGATCTCCCTCCTGTGCGGGTCGCTCACCCGCACACACATATGATACCACGATGATCGTCAGTGGCGCAAGATCACTAGCCGGCGTAGTAGGCGTTCGGCTGGCCCGCCCTGGCCGGGTCCTCCTCACGGCCGCTCCGCTTCGCGGGCTTCTTCGCCGGTGCCTTCGCCCCGGAGCTCGTGTCCGCGGTACGGCCTTCGTCGGCCGGCTGATTCCTGGGCTCCTCGCCGGCGTTCTGCTGCGCTGGCTGGCCACCTCGAGGTCGGGTCCGCGGCTTCGGGTTGCGGATCCAGTCGGGTAGGTCGTCGACGGTCTCGGCCTCGTCCGCGGCCCGGAGGAGCTCGTCGAACTCGGGGTCGCCGGGCAGCAGCTGCATGACGTTGACGGCGCGGGCGCACGCTCGGCTGATCTCGGGGTCATCCTCAGCCACGGCTGGCCTCCTTCACGCTTGTCGATCGGTCTGGCATCGTAACCAACGCCGTACCGCCGTTAGGCCTTCTCAACGATCACCGCGGTCCGGTTGAAGATCACGATGTAGTCGCGGCCCTCGACGTGCATCGCGTCGTAGCCGAGCCGCGCAGCCAGCGCCCCGGGGTCGATGAACACCCCCGTCTGCTCGTACTCCTCCCGAGCCAGCCGGGCCATCTCCAGCCCCGATGCGATCACAGCGTCGCGGTGCAGGACCATGCGGATCATCACCCCGCCCATGTCGGGCTGGGCCCACGCACTGACCTTCTCCCGGTTCATGCCGGTGTAGATGCCGTTGCCGTGGGTGCCCTCGCCGTAGTAGGCCGGGCCAGTGCGGAACTGCTCGGCCTGCTGCAGAGAGATCTTCCGCTTCTCCCGGCGGGATAGGGTCTGCCCATCCCGGCCGCGCTGGTGGATACCGCGCCACAGCTCGATGCCGCCGGCCTCGATCTCCGCATCCAGGTCTGCTGCCGTGCCCACCCGCGGCGGGCCGTCGAAACCCTGCAGGTGCGCGTACGCAGCCACCAGCCTGGAGTTGGGCGTCGAGTGCTCCTTGACCGCCTCGAGGGCCTCGGTGATGTCCACGTCCCGGCCAAGGTCTCGGCCACGAACCATGATGTGAGTCGTCACCCTAGGCTGCTGCTGGCCCGACGGCCTGCCAGGCTGCTGCTGTCCTGGGACCGGCCCAGGGCCTGACGGGCTCGCCGATCGTCGGCCACGGCCGCCACTGCTCCGCGGGGCATCGGGGACGTCGATGAACCGTCCGTCGGGCCCGCGGGGGTGCAGCAGGGCGTTCCACGGCCGGCGGATCTTCACCTCGTATCGGGGCACCAGGATCGCCGGCATGCCGGCCATCATCCGCACCAGCCCCGGCTAAGGTCCGGGCCCCTGCCGGCAGGCATGAAAAGAGGGCCACCCCGCCGGCTGAACGGGATGGCCCTCCTCGGCGTGCCTGGCGTTCAGCCGGACCGCCAGGTCCGACCGAGCCTGTTACGCCTGTGCACCAGCGTAGGTGCCGTTGACCGGGGCGGCCGGGGCAGCCGGGCCGACCACCGGGCTCTTGGGGGCGATGTCGTCGATCTTGGGAGCGACGGGCGCCTTGCGTGGCCGCCGCGTCCTCGTCTTGCTGCTGGCCGCGATCCTTTGCGCCGCTGGCGTCATCCGAGGCTGGGCGGTTTGCTCCGCGCGCTTCTTCTGCCGCCGGCGTTTGGGTCGACGGCCCCTGATCATGGAAACGCCGGTCTCCACCACCAGGATCACGACGACTAGGAACAGGCCGTAACCCGCTACTCCCCAGGCTCCGTCGATGAGGCCCGAGCCGACGTTGCAGGCGGTGGACATCGCGAAGCCGAAGATCATCACCCAGAACCCGTACCGGCGGGCGTGGCGCGTGAACGTCAGCAGCTTGCCGTACACGGCCACGAAGTCGATGAAAATGAATAGGGTTTCCGCCTGGTAACCGGGTAGGCCTAACCAATGCCCGATATGGGTGATGTGGGCGCGGGAGATGAAGAGGCCATACCCCATGATCGCGAAGCCGGAGACGTAGCTCAGGATCTCTGCGGCGAGATCCAGCCGACTGAGCTTCTTCTTGCCCCCCTGCTGCTTCTTCTCCATCGGTCCCTCCTCCGATGTGAGGCCAGGTGCGTCCTGGCGTCCGGGGCTCGCGCTTTCGCTGGCCCCCGCGACCAGCGACGTGCTGCGGTAGCCCTTTTGGGTCGGCGCTGCGGTCGCGGCTCGTGCCGTTCGCGCGCTCGAGGCCCGTTGGACTGCACCTGGGGCGATGGGGCGACGATTGAGTTGTCAAGGAAACCAGTGCGGGTCGCTCACCCGCGCACAACAATGATAGTTGTGGTCGGGAGGCTATGCAAGCCTAGTCATGAAGAAACCCCGGCACCGTGCAGTGCCGGGGTTAGCCCCTTCCCACCTTGGCCGCTATGCCTCCTGGCTGCCCTCCTCCTTGGTGTCACCAGCCTCGGCCGGGCCCTCCGAGCTGCCAGCCTGCTCGGCGGACTCGTCCGTGCTGTCGCCCGAGCTGACCGCCGAGTCGCTGGCCTCCGGCGCCGGGTCCGTCTCGCCGCTCGAGGCGTACTCCTGCGCGGCGGTGTCCGGGCCCGACGTGTCGACCGCGATCGCGGTCTCGTCTCCTGCCACTCTGCCTCCCGAATCGGTCGGTGCGATCGTTCGGGTACCGAAGCTAGGCACGAAACCGGCCAGAGACCTGGAGCAACTTCTGCTCGGCGTGTCGTGCGCGGACTACCGCGCACCCCGCAGCCGCGCCTGCAAGTCGAGCAGCTGCCGGTGCAGCTCCACCCGCTCGCGGAGCAGAGCCTCGGCCTCGGGCCGGCTCATTCGAGCTGGCACACCCACCTTGGCGATGTTCCGCGAGAGGGTCACCGTGTTACGGCTGGCCGGCCCGATGACGGCCTGCAGCTCAGCGAGTGACCACCCATACGTGAGGTGAAGCACCGCGGCGGCCTGGTAGATAGTCTCGCGGACCTCCGCACGCGCCTTCCGCAGAGCGGACCGTGCCGGAACCTTTCCCCGGCCCGTCGCGAGCGCCGTCTCGACCTGCTCGGAGAGCGCCTCGATGTTAGGGACCTCGGCCGGCCGGTAGCGTTGCCGCTTGGCGTGGCGGACGGTCAGCCGCTGCGCCTCGTTCAGGTCCTCGATACGGTCACGCAGCTCCCGGGCCCGGATGGAGAGGTCGGCGAGCCGCCGGTCCAGGTTGGGCCGCTTGGGAGCCGGCTCGGCCGCGAGGGTTCGGTCCCGCCCGGTGCCGGCGATCCGCCGGACCGGCTCGACCGGCCAGCCCCAGTGCTCGATGACCGCCCGGGCGACAGCGTTCCGCTCGCCGGTCACCTCGGCGAGCTCCGCCTTCGTGGAGGCGATCCGCTCCCGAATGTGGGCGAGCCGCTCGTCGGGGGCGTCCGGCAGGTCGTCCGGCGGGGTCGGGGTGTGCCGCGACGCCTCCCAGGCGCGTGCCGCGGCCTCGAGCGCCTCGGACCAAACACGGTGCACGCCAGCCGACAGCTCAACTAGGTCGGTGAGCCGCTCCTCTGCCTTCGGAACCCGCTTGGGCTGGGGGTTCCGAAGGACGGCCCGCTCGAAGGCCGCGCGGTCGCGCGGGCCGACACCGATGATCCGGCCGACCCGGCTCAGCGGCCAACCTGCCCGGTGCACGAGGTACGCGGCGACGACGTTGCGCTCGTCAACGAGGCGGTCCCGCAACACGTGCGCCCGGCAGGCGACCATCTCCAGTTCGATGGCGCGCCGCACGGGGTCGTCGATCCCGCTGGCCGTGGCCAGCGCGTCGCGCAGCGCGTCGATGTCGTAGCGAGTCACGGTTGGCTCCAGAGCCTCGTCGTCAAGCACCACATAAGTGGCCTCGACGGTGATTGTCATTGTCGTTGTACCTCCCATCCGTGCGGGTCGCTCGCCCGCACACACACTGCTACCGTAGCACACGAAAACGGGCCAGGAGCAACTCCTGGCCCGCCTAACGGGTGAAGATCAGACGCCCAGCCGGGCGTACACCCTGTCGCGCAGCTCCCGCGCCTTGTCGGGACCCAACCTCTCGACGATGGCGTACGCCTGCTTCCGCCGCTCCTGCTGCTGGTCGGGCGGAAGCTGCGCGATCCAGTCGATCGGTATCTTGTTGCTGCTCCGCTGCTGCTCCCAGTCCCACCACTCGATGAGGTCGGCAACCTCCAGATCTATAGGTTCCGGTGCTGTCACGGGTGAGCCTCCCGGGGGTAGCGGATCGGGGTGCGCCAGGACGGCCGAGCGCACCCCGAAGTTGGACGGGGAATCAGGCGGCGGCCTTCATCTGGGCGTTCGCCGCGAGAATCTGGGCCAGCGTCTTGGCGGCCGACGGTAGGACCAGGATCGTGACGGTGATGGTCCCCTGGACCTTCCTCGCCGCGCTGTACACGTCGCGCGCGACGGTGCCGGTCACGATCACGTCGTGAGTGACCTCGAGGAAAGGATCGACCCGCGGAACCACGTCGGCACCGAGCACCAACGGGCGCCAGGCCTGGCCGCAGATCAGGCGATGCAGCGCGTTCTCACCTCGTGTGGTCGTCGCGGTCTCGATGTCCACGTTGGCGACCCGGGCCGCGGCGAGGACCTCACGGCGCGTGTCGTCGTCGTCGGTGATCAGCAGAGGGGTGGTGGCCACTGTCTGTTCCTCCTTGGTCGCGCGGGTCGCTCACCCGCGTGTGGTCTATCGGTGGCACGCCGGCGGCGAGTCCGACGAGCGTGGTCATGGAGCGAACGGTCATGCCCCGGCGTGCCACTGGCATCGATGGTGGACACGAAACCGGCCAGAGCCCCGTAGCGAGCCTCTGTTCGGCGTGTCGCGGTCGTCGCGAACGAAAAAGGGGTGGGACACCGTGTCGGTTGTCCCACCCCTTCGGATGGCTCACGCAGCGACCGCGACGCTGGCGGTCAGCTCGGCGATTGCCCTGTCGGCCGCGGCGATCGCCTCTGCCAGGGTCCGTGCCGTGTCGCACCGGTGACCGTCCTCTCCTCGGATCACGGACCAGTTCCAGACCTGGCCGTCACCGTCGGTGTAGATGCGAGCCCAGCAGCCGCTCTCCGTCTTCCGGGTGAGCCGCACGCCGTAGCCGGCGGTGAGGTCGTAGCTGCCGGTCCACTCGCCGCGGTCGGGCTGGTTGTACTCCCGCCAGGGGTACCGCTCGCCCTGGATCTCGACGTAGGCCGGTGGCCATCCTGGGCCGAGCGTGTACCACCCGGGGCCGGGCTTGTACATGAGGCCTCCCTCCTGCTGCGGGTCGCTCACCCGCACACAGGAAGTATACCGCGCCTACTTGGTCTTGATCAAGGCACGGTCAACATCGGCGTACCGCAGGATCTCCTCCCACAGATCGTTGTACTCCTCGGGGTCGACCTCGGCGAGGTCGTCAACGTAACGGTCAAGGGGCCCGCCATCGCTGCCGCACTCCTTGATCCACTTGCTGGCCCGAAGCCGAGCCACGACCTGATCGCGGAACTCCTCGAACGACAGCCGGTTGCTGCGGTGAAGGTCGTACACGTCTCGCAGATCGACGACGTAGATCCACGGCGACTTGCCGGCTCTACGGAGCGCCTGAGCCTTGGCGTAGGCGACCGCCTTGACGTAGATGCGGTCGTCGAGGGCGTCGAGTTTCATCATCCACCTCCTTCGCTGCGCGGGTCGCTCACCCGCAGTACCGGGAAAGTAACACGGGGCCCCCGGTGTGACCGGGAGCCCCGTGGGAGCGTGTCTACCGCCGCCGATCGTGGAACGCGAACGCCCCGTAGAACGCCCGGTCGATCAGCTCGGCCAGCCGTGAGTCCGACGAGGCGACGAACGACCCGCCATCGACGTAGACCGGCCAGCCGGTCTCCGGCAGCGGCTGCACGTGCCAGATGATCCGGTCGCCCATGCGGCGGGCGACCAGCACGACAGGCGGCGCCAGGTAGGTTGGGGTGTGCAACTGGCAGTCCCGCGGCAACGGCTCGATCTCCGGCCGCTCGGCGCTGGGCAGCCTGTCGATGTACCGGACGATCCCGACGAGGGTCACCTTGGTGATGTGCTCGGGGGTATCGCCGCAGCTGGCGAACAGCGGGTTGCGGTAGACGTAGAGCGTCAGGCCCTTCATGATGCTCCTCCCTGCGGGTCGCTCACCCACACACATCAATGATACACCACAGGTCGGACACGACAAAGGGCCCCGCGGGTCGTCCCCGCAGGGCCCTTGCCGGGAGGGAGAGTCAGCTCTCGCCCGGCATCATGATCGTGATGACCGGCTCACCGGCGTCGCCCGGGCCGATGCGCAGCTGCAGCCGCACCTTGCGCGGCGTCCGGGCCCGGCCGCCGCGGGGAACCCGCAGGAGCTCGAACGTCACCTGGTTAACGTCCCTGGCCCGCCATGCGGCCAGGTACGCCATCCAGAGGACATCATGGAGCCGGCCGGCCTCGTCCTGGGGCACCTGACGGTCGCTGTCCTGGTCCGTCCACGCTACGCAGTCGGCGTACACGCCTGCGGTGAGCGCGACCGGGACGGTGAAGCCCATCTGCCGTGCCGTCTCGGTCACGTCGACGAGCACGCCGTCCTCGATGGCCTGCGCCCGGGTGTACTGGTGGATGACCTCCGCACCCTTGAACATCGGTGCTTGCTCCCTTCTGCGCGGGTCGCTCACCCGCACACATACATGATAGCACAGTGCCCGCCCGGGGCGGCGTCCGGGCGGGCACTGTGGGTCAGGGGATCGTCAGCCGGTCTGGACGATAAACCGGCACTTCGGGCACAGGAACCCGTGCGCGGTGCGTCCGGTCTCTGCCCAGACCTCGTACCGGACCCAGGCCGCCACGTCCGGCTCCGGCCGGCACCGGCACCAGCCGTCGCGGCGGGCACCGCGGCCGTCGGAGGTGAGGAGTGCCCACTCCAGCGGACCGGCGGCGGCCCGGTACTGCTCGACGGTCATGCCACCCGCACGACGGTTGGTCATGACCCGAGCGTGGGTCGCGGAGGACCATCCTCCCTGGACCAGGAACAGCGGCCCGTCGAAGGACTCAATGAGAGTCCCGACTGGCGCGGTGCTGATCCGGTGCCAGATCTGCTCCCAGCGCATGCTGGCGGCTCCCTTCTGTGCGGGTCGCTCACCCGCACACATCTATGATACCACAGGTCGCCCGGCATGCGCCTCGAGGTGAAAACGGCCCGAATGTTATTCGTGGCTTCGTCACCCCGGCGAGAGCAAGGGGAGGGGGCATGGTGCCCGCCCGGGACGGCGGCCGGGCGGACACCATGGGCCGTGGGTCAGCGGGCCTCGACCTCGAATCGGCACGTCGGGCACAGGTAGCCGTGCGAGATACGCCCACTGGCGAACGTCCAGACCTCGTACCGGACCAGGGTCGACTTCGCCGGCGCCGGCTTACACCGACACGGAATGAACCGGTGGCCGGCGCGCCCGTCGGAAGTGAGCGCCGCCCAGTCCCGCCCGTCGCCCGGGGCAACCCGGCCGCCGTCGACCAGCATCATCGGCCCGTCGAAGGACTGGATGGTGGCCCCGACCGGCGCGGTGCGGATCTCGGCCCAGATCTTCTCCCAGCCCTCCATGGCTGGAATCTCCCTCCTGTGCGGGTCGCTCACCCGCACACACCTATGATAGCACGTGGCCCCGAGGATCTCCCCCGGGGCCACGTGGTTTGGGATCAGGCCAGCCCGACCAGCTTGACCAGCGACTCCGGCACGTCGGTGTGCCTCTCGTCAGGTCCCTCGGGACCGACGAAGACGACATCCCCGACGAGCTGGCCGCCGGGCGCGTGCCAGCCAGCGAGCCGAGCCAGGGTGGTGGCGACCGTGTTGGCGGGCTTGCGCTTGAGCAGGCCCTCCTCGTCGCAGTACCCGACCCATCCGGGGCCGGCGATGGCCTCGATGTAGCCGTCGACCGCCTTCTGCAACTGGGCGAGGTCGGGAACGATGTCCACGATCTCGACCGTGCCGTCGGTCCGGATGAGCAGGGCCTTGATCTGCTCCACCGCTGTCTCCCTTCCGTGCGGGTCACTCACCCGCACACACATATGATACACTGGTGGTGGCTGACGAGGGAAGCCGCCTCACAACTCCACAGCGGACCCGCGCGGGCGCGCGGACAGGGGCCCTCCCCAACGCCCAGGGGGGCGTGAAGGGGACGCGAAACACCCAACCCTCAACCCCAGGGAGGTTCCCATGTCCGTCACCTTCACCTCCGCCGCCGGCAGCCCGACGCTCAACGTGGCGAACGGCAACGCGGCCGAGCTGTTCGAGCTGCTCGGCCTCGAGTTCGACGGCGACTACGGTGAGGCCACCGCCGAGGACTTCCTCGGCCGCGTGCTGATCGCCCAGGCCCTTGTCGGCGTCGCGTTCGACGACGAGAACGGGCGGCCCACCTTCTCGGAGGGCCTGGAGACCTGGTGCGGCCGGCGGCCCGGCTACCTAGCCGAGAAGCTGGCCATCCTCCACCGGATCGCCACCTGGGCGGTGGAGCACAAGGCAATGGTGTGGTGGTCGTGACCGCACGGGATCACCGATGCCCCGCCCGCAGGCGGGGCATCGGTGTCTTCGGAGGGCTTGTGCACGCCCAGCACCGGACTATGATTGATGTGTGCGGGTGAGCGACCCACACGGAAGGAGCGTCATGGACATCAACCGGGTCGAGACCAAGCAAGAGATCGCCGCTCGGTGGCGGCGCGAGGGCAAGAGGTTCAGCCTCAGCGACGTCGACGAGGAGTTCCAGCGTCAGTGCGACTGGTCGCAGCGGCTCCTCGAGGAGCACATCCTCGCCGAGCAGCCGGGCAGCGAGGCAGCGGCCCAGACCCGCGACCACCGGCGCGCCGGCCATTGGACGACCCACCGGCGCGAGCCGGCTGCCTGGGGACCGACCATCTGACGCGAGTGCCCCGCCCTGGCGCCAGGGCGGGGCACTCTTTTCTAGCGGTGACCTACATCGATGCTTGGTGGTGTGGCTCCCGGGGTCCCGCCGGCCGGTTGGCCGGACCCCGGGCTGTGCAGGTGTGCGTGCCAGTCGGGCTGGGTCGCGTTTAACCGCCCATGTGCCGGCCTGGGCAACCCTGGACCTCGACTTGCCACGGGGTCGAGGCCGCGACCCTATGGGGGCTTGTGTGGCACCGGGACATGACCTCACCAAGACCTAGCCGGTGCCGATGGACAGGGTATGCAGGACGATCGGACGGTTTCCGGCGACACGCCGAGGCTAGTCCCGGTACAGCGGGTTCGGGACGCCGTAGCCGTCCCAGGCGTTACCGTACGGGTCCGGCCGCCAGTCGGCCCGCGGTTCCCAATCGGCCGGCACGATCTCGGCCTCGATGAACAGGGTCTTGGACAGGTCGGATCGTTCGACGCCCGTGACCGTGTAGCGGCCTTCCCGCAGGGGTGAGTAGGGGCCGTAGTAGGCGGCGTGGATGACCATGCGGGTGCCGCGGGCCAGGAGCAGCTCGTGCTCGTCGCCGACGCTGGCGAATCCGGCGGCGTTCGGCACGTCGTGGAGCTCGGCTGCCCGGGTGCCGGCCGGGACTCGGATCATGAGCTGGATGGGCAACTCGGAGAAGGCGCCGGAGTTGGAGCTCCAGTTCGTGCTCAGGTAGGCGGGCTCGGTGAGCACCTGGCCGACGAGGCTGGATGGGTCGTCCTCGCCGAACCGGAAGCCCGGCAGCGCGGACGGCAGCACGCCGCGGAAGACGATCACACCGTCTACAGTGGGCGTCATGGCCGAGTCGATGAGCTCGATCTGGGCCCGGTCCTCGTCGGTGAGGGTGCCCTGCCGTATCCGGTCGTTGATCGATGCGTCCCTGATGTAGGCCCAGAGCGCCTCGACCTGCTCGCGAGTGAACCGGCCACGGTCGAGGCCGGCGCCGCCGGTGGGTGATGTGAACCGGCGGTCGAACTGGAGCTGCTGGTGGCGGCCGTAGTGCATGCCGCCGGCGCCGGTCGCTCGCCGGCGCAGCTCGAGTTCGAGCGCGTGCACCAGGGCGACGCGCTCGTCGAGGTTCAGGTCCTCGGCGAGGAGACGCCGGGCGGCCTCCTCGGGGTTGTCGGCGCGGGCGAGCTCGAGGCGGGCGTCGTTGACGCGCCACGACTGGCCGCGCAGGATGGCCTGGTCGCGCATCTTCAGCGCGGTGGCCCATGCCTTCCGCTCCTCCGGGCTGCCGTCGCCGGCGGCGAGTCGGTCCTGGATCTCGCGGGCCGCGTTCGGGGTCGCGGGGTCGCTGAACCGGGCGTACACGGCGGCCGCGGCCGGATCGGTCGGAGCGTCCGGGACGACCCAGATCCGTTCGGCCAGCCTCTGGTCGACCTGCTCAGTGCCGTCGTTGGCGCGGATGTGCACGGTGCCGTCGGGGTCGATGCTCACCACCCGGCCGGTCATGCCTCCCCTGGCGACCTGCACCAGGGCGCCGACCTTCACCGGTCTGCCGCTCGCGTCCAGCGGCCCCTCGTTGACCCGCACCGCGTCGGCCGGCCAGGTCTCGACCTCCGCCTCACGGCCGTCGTAGCCCTCGAACCAGGTCAGGACCGTCACCCGGCCCTCGTTCTCGCCGATGATGCGGCCGTGCTGCCTGGTCTGCGGGTTGTAGGCCCACCGGTCCGTCAGCTGGCCGAGCCGCTCCGGGGGATCGGATGCCCGGAACCCGGTGCGGTGGACCACGCCGGAGCTGTTGAGGTGCAGGCGACGACCTATCAGCCTGCCGAGGTCGATGTCGAGGTCCGGCTTCTCGGCGAACCGGCCAAGCCGGTCCCGCACGACCTGCGACTCATCCCAGACGCGGCGCTTCGTCTCGTAACGCGGGACCAGGAGCAGCACACGGCGATCGTGCTGGCCGCGGCCGGCTTACGTCAGCAGCGCCTTCCGGGCGGCCGCGAGGTCCCGGAACTGCCGCGGCTGGCCGAGGGTGTAGAGCGGGCTGTACCGGGCGGCCTCGTCGACCACGGCGGCCGCCTTCGCCTTCTTCGCAGCCAGCTGCCGGGCGACCGTCCACACGTACCCGGTCGCCTGGACGCCGGCGACAGAGCCGGGCTTCGGCACGTACCCGGCGGCGTTACCCGAGTCGGCCCACACCATGCCGATCACGCCCGTCTCATCAGACAGGGCGGCGGCACGGATCGGCCCCTGCGGGGTCGACGAGAACCCGGTGGTCGCTGCGGCGCCGGCCGGACGGAGCTCGACAGAAGGGCTGGTCACGCGGGCCATCGTAGGGGCCGGCGACCGTTACCGCCCTAGCCGAGCAGTGAGCCGCGAGGTCCGCGGCCGTTACCGCCCTCTCCTTCGTCATCCTCCAATGGCCATGTCAACGAACCGGGAGTAGTGAAGCTGGGACGCGACGGTCACGGTGTCGGTGGGGCCGTTGCGGTGCTTCGCGACGATGATGTCGGCCTCGCCGGCGCGGGGCGTCTCGGGGTCGTAGATCTCCTCCCGGTGGACGAAGATCACGACGTCGCTGTCCTGCTCGATCGCGCCCGATTCACGAAGATCGGCAAGCATGGGCCGCTTGTCGGCGCGCAGCTCGGGACCACGGTTGAGCTGGCTCAAGGCGACCACCGGCACGTCGAGCTCCTTGGCGAGCAGCTTGAGCCCGCGGGACAGCTCGGACACCTCCTGGGTGCGGTTGGTTTCGCGCCGGGCGGTGGGGGTGGTCATGAGCTGCAGGTAGTCGACCACGATGAGCCGAAGGTCCCGGGTTTGCTTGAGCCGCCTGGCCTTGGCCCGGATCTCCGCGAGCGAGATGGACGCGGTGTCGTCGATGAACAGCGGCGCGTCGGAGATCTCGCCGATGCGGCGGGCGAGCTTGAGCCACTCGTCGTCGGAGAGCCGCCCGGTGCGGAGAGCCTCGAGCCGGATCTTGGCCTCGGCGGAGAGCATGCGCAGGCCGATCTCGAGGCGGCTCATCTCGAGCGAGAACAGGGCGGTGGTGAGGCCGTGCCGGATCGCTGCGGAGCGTACGAAGTCACCGGCGGCGAGGGTGGACTTGCCGGACCCGGGCCGGCCGGCGACCACGATGAGCTGGCCGGGGTGCAGGCCGCCGAGCAGCCGGTCGAGGTCGGCGAACCCGGTCGGGACGCCGCCGGTGGCGTCGGCCCTGCTCGCCGTCTCGATCTGGTCGAGGGTGGGCTGCAGCAGGTCCGCGAGGGTCACGAAGTCCTCGCCGGCGCGGCTGGTGACGTCGTGGAGGAGCTGCTGGGCCCAGTCGACGATCTCGCGGGCGTTCCCGCCGCCGGCGCGGGCCCGGTCGGCGATCCGGGTGGTCGTTTCAAGTAGCCGTCGAAGTAGGGCCCGTTCGGCGACGATTTTCGCGTAGTAGGCCGCGTTCGCGGCCGTCGGGACCTTTTCAAGTAGATCGTGAAGGTACGGGGCGCCGCCCACCTTCCCGAGGGCGCCTGCGGTCTGTAGCGCGTCGACTACAGCGATCGGGTCGGTGGCGGTGCCGCGGCCGTACAGGTCAACGATCGTGGCGAAGATCGTGACGTGGGCCGGCCGGTAGAAGTCGCCGGCCTGGACGATCTCTACGACGTCGCCGATCGCGTCCTTCGACAGCAGCATCGCGCCGAGCACGGCCTGCTCAGCCTCGAGGTCGTGCGGCAGGGCGCGTGTGCGCGGTTCAGCGTCCACGCTCATTGGCTGGCTCCGGGGGTGTCGATCAGGTGTGGTGTGGAAGCGGCCCCATTCTCCCGCGCCCGGCGGATCGGATCGCGGCGCCACGCCACCAGCCGGTCGGCGGTGAACCCGTTCACCGTCACGGTCGCGGCGGCCTGCTGGGCGAGGAACAGCGCCCGCTCGAGCGGGAACAGGTGGGTGGCACGCCACTCGTCGTCCCCCTCGGAGAGTGCGCAGACGGTGTACCGGGTAACCTGCGTGATCACCCGTGTGTCCCCTTTCTGGACCGGCCGAGTCATACGGGTATGGCCTCCTGCACATAGACGACCTTCCGCTCCTCCTCGCCGGAGCCGACGGTCTCCGCAGCCGCGCCCTCCTGTTGCTCTTGCTCGGCAGCTCGGGCCTCGGCCCGGTCGAGCACGTACCGGGCGAGAGCCCGTATCCGGTCAACGTCCGGCTGGGTGAGGAGCTCGGCGACGGGGGCGGTCGGGTCAACGATCGGCTCGGACTGCTGCCGCTTCACGCCGAGCACGTCAGCCATCGGGGGGTCGGAGCCCTCGTCGGAGACGAGGTAGTAGGCGATGACCTGGTTGTCCTGGCCGTCGCGATGGAGACGGCCAATGCACTGACGATGGATGCCGGGTGACCAGTCGAGCTCGCCGAACACGATGACGTTGCAGACCTGCTGCAGCCCGTCCAGGCCGGCGCCGGAGCGCAGGCTCATGATGAGCACCCGCGAGTCGCCGAACATGAATCGGCGGGCGTTCTCGTCCTTCTGTGCGGACGTCTCGGTGCCGGTGTAGAGCACCGGGTTGAAGTCCCGCAGCTTGTCGAGCCAGATGTCGTAGACCGCGCGGTGCCAGCCGACGAGGACGACCTTCCGCTCGGACTCGAGGAGGAGCCGGACGAACTCGGCCACGTATGGCGCTTTCGCGATGCCGGTGGCCTGGCGCACGCGCAGGTCAAACTCGCTGGCGGTGTGCCACCGCTTCCGGTGATCGGCCGTGGTGTCGAGCAGCAGCCGCGCCATCTCGGTGACGTCGCCGGCCAGCTTGGCGAGCGTCTCGGCGTCGGTTTCCACGAGCTGCTCGACCTGGATGACCTCGGGCAGTTCGCGGCCAACGTCCTTGCGGGTGCGGCGCACCACCAGCCCGATGTCGCGCAGGTAGGTGCCGAGAGCGGCCGGGTCGGTAACCCGGACGCCGCGGCTGGGCGGCGCATCAGGGTCGTAGGGTCGATCCCCGCTACACCACTCGCGCAGGAACTCTGCCCGGGTGCCGAGCGCCTCGGGGTCCAAGATGGACGCGAGGGTGTGCATCTCGTCGCCGTAGTTGTAGACCGGGGTGCCGGTCAGTCCAACCCGGAAGGTTGCCTGGTGGGCGATCATCGCCGCGGCGGTGCCCTTCTGGGTGCCGATGTGCCGCAGCTCCTGCATCTCGTCGTAGATCACCGTCCGGATTCGTCCGGCCAGCATGTCGGCCCATCCGGCGAGGCGGGTGTACGAGGTGATGAGCACATCGGGGAACTCGCCGCCGTTACCGCGGGCCGCGGCGATGTCGTACGGCTTGCGGCTGCGAAGGATGTGGGTGCGCATCCACGGGAAGAACCGCACCAATTCCCGCTGCCACTGCAGCAGGACGTTGTTGGGCACGACGACTAGCGCCGGTAGGGCTTCGGGGTGGCGCAACACGAGTGCGCCCTCGAACGTCTTGCCGAGGCCGAGCTCGTCCGCGATCAGCAGCCGGCCGGTGGCCCACACCAGCTCAGCCGCCTGCAGCTGGTAGTCGCGCGGGGTGAGGGTCGGCTCCGGCCAGTCGTCACGCGACGGGATGGCGAGCCCGTCGAGGATCTGCTGCACCGCGGTCTCGCGCCGGCGGCACACGTTGGCCTGCGCAGCGAGACGCCGGGCGCTCACCTCGTCGACCGGGGCGAGCGGGTACCGCTGCATCAGCCACTCGATGTCCCGGGCCACGTCTGGCGTATCAGCGATGGTGACGGCGCCGGTGTGGGCTTGGTTGGCGCGCGGGAAGATCCGCTTGACCAGGATCATCACGTGCGGCTCGGCCCGGATGACCCACTTCGCGCGAACGCCTGACCCACCAGGCAGGTACGTGTACGTGCCGTAGGTCTTCACAGGGCGCTCCTGACGTGAAGCGTGGTGACGGGCTTCCCACCAAGCTCTGCCGGCACGGAACCGCGGTGGGTGTAGCGGGTGGTGACCAGCAGCAGCTGCCGGATCTGTGGGAACGTCGCGTAGCGGGCCAGCTGCCGGATCGCGGACGCGGCGTCGCCGGCGACCTTGACCTCGATGCCGAGGCCGAGCTGCTCGGGCTCGACCAGGAAGTCGATCCGGTCTTGACCGCTGAGCCGGACCTCCCGGTGGACCTCGAGCTGGGCGGTCTTGAGCACTTCGGCGATGGCGTTCTGCAGGTCGTGCTCGCCGCGGTACCGGTACCGGTACCCAGCGATGAGGTCGCAGACGTCCTGGACGGTCATCCGGACACCCCCGCCCGATGCCGCAGGGCCTCGCTGCAGAACTGGCAGCACGAGGCACCCGCCTGGCAGCCGCGACCGTGCGCGTCGCAGCAGACGACCGGCGTCCACGGACCGAGGTAGGTGGGCCAGGCGTCGCTGGGCAGCGACTCGTCCGGCCACCGCACCTCCACCCGCTGCACCGGGACGGCGTACTTGACCCGGCTGCGCCGCTTCATGTCGGCCGCGCTCGCGAGGAGCATGTCCCTCGGCACCTCGGGGCCCGGCGCGTGGCCGATGACGGCCACCCGGTCGTAATGGTCGCCGGTAACCCGGTAGCGGACGCCGTACGCCGTGACCCGCTTGCCGCCGGTGGGATCGATACTGTTCACCGCTGGCCACCCCATCTCTCGAGGTCGTCAAACAGCTCGGGGTCGAGCAGCCGGGCGGCGGCGCGCAGGCCAGGCACGAGATCCTTGTCCAGGGCGGCCTCGGCCCGAGCCCACAACGTGCGGGCTAGGGCCCTGCAGTGGGCGTACATCTTCTCGCGGGCGTCCGCGTCGACCCTCTGCTTGTCTGATTCCCGCTGTGACGGAAGCACGAGTAGACCGCTGTGGATGAGCTCGACGATGGCCTTCACGAAACGGCTGTGGTCGTCCATCGTGGCGGGCAGAGTCCGCACCACTGCAACGGCGGTGTCGGCGGCCCGATGAATCTCGTCCCACGCCGACTTGGAGAAGTACGTGGTCGGGACGACGGTCATCGCACACCCCCAACGGTCGCCTGGAACGGGTAGGAGCGAACTCGGAACTCTTCGGGCAGTTCGGCCGGGTCATTCCCGGCTGCTCTGGCGCCCCACTCACGTGCGAGCACGGTCCCGGCCTGCTTGAAGAAGAAGGGCACGCCGGCGGCCGCGCACCGGTCGCGTAGGGACCGGGCCCAGTCCGGATGCATTGGCCGGGCGTTCGGGCCGGACTCGCCGCCGACGACCACCCAGTCCACCGGCGGGCTGCCGGTCAGCCACGACTCATTGAGGTTGATCGGGCCGAGCAGCGGTTCGGCGGAGATCCACCGCACGGCGGCCGGGGTGTCGAGCAGCAGCGGGATGCGCACATCGGCCCACTGCTGGCCCTCGACGGAGACACCGAGCCACACGTTGGGCAGCACCCGCGGCCAGAACCGCCAGCCTTCCATCCAGTCGTAGAGCGGGTAGGCGGCCCCGGCTGGCGGTGGGCCCATGTGCTCGAGCATCTCGGCGAACAGCTGCGCCCGGCCGGACCGGTAGGTCGCACGGACGGCCTCCGGTCCGCGCGGCATCGGCGGCAGCCCGCCGTTGTCGGGGACAGCGGCGTCGGCGTCGATGTCGGCCCACCGCCGCACCCACGACCGCATACGGCCGGGCCGCTTGGTGAGGATCAGGAAGGTGTGCCACGGCGAGCGGCCCATCACGTCCCAGACCTGGGCGATGAACCAGTCCGGCACGCTGCCCTCGAACAGGTCGCTCATCGAATTGACGAAGATGAGCTTCGGCTGCCGCCACCGGATCGGGTCGCTGAGCCGCTCTGGAGCGAGCCGGACCTCACCGGTGAATCTGCCGTCCTTCGCCAGGCCGCGGTAGAGCGGCAGGTGCCGCAGCCGCTGGCCGGCCTCGCGGGCGGCGTAACAGTGGTCGCAGCCGGGCGACACGTGGCGGCATCCGACGACCGGGTTCCAGGTCGCGTCACACCAGTCGATGTGTGAATGTCGCGCCATGGCGCTGGTTCCTCCGAGGGGGTGTGGGGGTGGGGTGGTCACGCCGTGGCGTGACGCTTCGGGTACGGGCAGGCAGCCAGGCCTATGACCGTGCGGCTGCTCTGCCTGCGGTTGCCGAGCCGGAAGGCGTACCGGTGGTTGCCGGGGTGCCGCACCGTGTACGCGCCGACGGCGGCGAGCGCCTCGCGCATCCACGTGCGACGGTCCGCGCCAAGGGCCGGCCGGGGTGCGCCGAGCTGGACGAGCCGCTCGATCACGCCGTCGGCGCCGCGCTCCCCCGCGAGGACCTTCTGCTGGGCCCGGGCGGTCAGCACGGTGGCGTCGGGCAGCATCACCAGCGACCGCGGTGTGCCGCGGCCGGTGTAGGTGGCTCCGAGCGCCTGGTAGACGGTGCCGACGTGGCCGGGCATCACGGTCTCGACCCCGGCGGCCGTGTGGCGGGTGCGCGGGATCGGGACGGAGAACGCGACCGCGCCGCGCACGCCCTCACGGGCGGCGAGCTCGAACGCGCGGGCGCAGAACCAGCTCTCGGCGTTGGCCGGTACCTCGTCGAGCAGCACGAGCCGGGACAGCTCGAGCGACTCCTCGTACGGCACCAGGGTCGGGAACGGGCCGGTGAGCACCGAGCGCTGCATCGGCACGCCGAGCACCAGCACGCCGACCGACCGGACGAGGGCCTCGGCGATCACCGCGACGACCTGCTCGTCGTCCGCCGTCATAAGCGCGCCGGCAACCGGGTCCCACCGCGGCGAGCGGAACAGGGTGGCCCCTGCGTTAGGCATCGACGGCCACCGCCTCCACCACCGCGGCGTCGGGGTGTGCTGGCATGGCGAGCAGCTCGGCGGCCACCGCGCTACGGGCGGCCGGGTCGCGGGCGAGTCGGGCTGCGGCCCGCAGACCGAACCCGAGCCGCCGCAGCTGGATCACCAGCCGGGCGACCTGGACCTCCGCCGGCGTCCACTGACGGCTTCGTCCATGGCCGGGGTGAGAGTCCCCGGCCGGGCGCAGGACGCCGATGCGAGTCCAGTAGTCGAGCTTCCGCTCGCTCAGGCCGAGCTTGTGCAGCGCAGCCGTGGGCAACGTCCTCGTCGGCGCATCCGCGGCTGGCGGCGAATCGAGCACGACGGCGCTCATGGCCGCCACCCCCGGCAGTAGTGGGCGATGCCGAACTGCATGGGCTGGCCGCACCCGGAGCAGACGCCTGGGTCGGCCGCACCGACGGCGGCGAACACCGGACGCCGGTCGACGCGCTCGAGCGACCCGGCCGGCTCGGGCGACGCCTGCACCGCGCCGCCGGCACGCAGACGGGTGGTCAGCCTGCCGACGAGGCGGGCGAACTTCTTACGATCAAGCATCGATCCTCGCCTTCGGCCAGTCAGGCATGACGACTGCCGCGCGGCCGTCCCGGTGCCACGGGCAGCCGGTCCAACCGCACAGCGGGTGTGTGTGGTCGGGGCAGCCGCGCAGGTAGGCCGCGACGATCGCGCGCAACGACGAGTGCGCGCGGTCCTTAAGGCTGAGGCAGACAGTCGGGGTAGGTCCGCCGCGCCACCGGTCAACAACGGGGTGACCGAGGTCAGCGAGCAGGGCAACCCACTCGTCGGCTTCCTCGTCCGTTGGCCGGTCGTCGTGGATGTCGGCCTCGGTGTCCGCCACGGTGACGACGGGGTGCCCCCTGTAGCCGACCGGGCAGAACCCGAGGAGGCGGTTGTGGCCGGCCCGCTGCGTGATCCCGTGGTGTTGCAGGATCGCGTGGGCGGGCTGAACGGTGTCGTACAGCCACGCGACACCGGCGGCGAGCACGGCGCGCTGCTTGTCGGTGACCAACTTGCTCATGCGGCTGCCGCCTCCGGTGCCTCGAGCGCCGCAGCGAAAGCGGCCGCGCACGGCCGGCGCCGGCACCGGAGCCGGGGCATGGTCTGCGTGGCCGGCCGGTCGTAGGTGGTGCTGAGCCGCAGCCTGTTGTCGCAGGCCGCGGTGTGGTCGGGGCCAACGATGTGCCAGGCGTACTGGTGCCGCCGGTCCCGGGTAGCCATCCGAGAAGCGAGAACCGTCCCGGCCGGGGCGTCCCCCTGGGCTCTCCCACCGCCAACGCTCTCTGGCAGGTTGGCGACGGGGAGGCCCCCAGGACGGGATGCTCCGGCCGAGACGGTCAGAACAGGGATGCGGCGGCGACGCCGCCCACGACGAGAACGAGACATCAGCGAGGTCCTTCCGTTGTGGTCGGGTCGCTCACCCGATCCCTAGTCAATTCTATGCACGACCCCGACGAAATGCCAGGGCTGTGCTTTGTCTCAAGATCGGGTGGGGTCCAGCCGCCGGGGCGGGTCTGGACGTCGTGCAGCGGCACCGCGATGTGGCCGAGGTGGGGTCGGGCGCCGGGGACCGAGACGACGGCGAAGGTTTGCCGGCCGGTGTCGAGGATGTCGACGATCCGGCCGGCCACCAGCACTTCGTCGCCAACCTGGGGGAGGTCCGGGGCAGCCATGGCGGGTCAGCCGCGGATCAGCCTTGGCCAGGTCGCCGGGCCGGCGATGCCGTCGACCTTGAGGCCGCGGGCCCGCTGGAAGGACCTGATCGCCTCGTCGGTCTGCCGACCGGCGATGCCGTCGATCAGAATCCACTGGCCGCGGGCGCACAGCAGCGCCTGGGCGATGCTGACGGCGGTGCCGCGGTTGCCGCGGGCGACGGTGCCGGCGGCGCTGAACAGGGCCGGCCAGGTCTCCCCGGTGCCGATGATGCCGTCCACCTTGAGCCCGCGGGCGGCCTGGAAGTTGCGGACGGCCGCCTCGGTCTTGGGGCCAAAGTCCCCATCGATGCTGCGCCGCGGGTCGTTCGGGAACGGCGGGAACCCGTGGGCGTAGAGGGCGGCCTGGGCCGACCGGACGAAGGTGCCGGAGTCGCGCCGCTTCAGCGTCGGCAGCCCCTGGTGCAGGGTGGGCACCCAGGCGCTCGGCTTGGGCGGGGTCGGGGTCCACAGACCCTCGGACAGTTCCTTGAGGGCGCGGCGGAACAGGGACGTCTTGTCGACGGTCTCGCAGTCGCGGTAGCCCGAGATGTGGGTGTGCCACCGGTGCGAGAGGTCGAACACACCGGCGACCGGGGCGCTGGTGCGGCCACGCTCGCGGTCCCAGTGCAGCACCACGTTGCCGTCGGGGCTGTAGCCGATCTCCCGAATCCACAGGGTGTCCGAGGCGCCGGCCTGGCACTGCTGGACCAGCCACGTCGACAGGGTGCGCAGGTTGATGGTCCGGCCGTTCGGCAGCGTCTTGCTGAACCAGCCGATATCGAGCGCGGCGGCGCCGTTCGTGGCGCCGGCCCGGTCCCGCGGGAGCCGCAGCGAGTAGGCGTTCGGCTTGAGGTGCACGAGCCCGAGGTGGTAGCTGGTGCCGGCCCGAATGTGGGCCTCGTCGCCGACGATGCCGACCTCGAGCGGGTCGAGGTCGTCGTTGACGGTCACGCCGGGGTGGGTGTCGAGCTCGTGCAGCAGAAATGCTCGGGCGTCCTTGTACGTCTGCGGTGCGTACGTCATGGTCCGGCACCCTGCACCGGCCGACCAGTTAGCGTCTCGCGGTGCTCCGCGCAGGTCCGGAAAGACGGGCGGCCCGGACGGTCCCGGGCCGCTGGGCGAACAGGGTAGGTCGGGCGAATCAGCCGCCGACGTAGGTGAAGCCGTTGGTTTTCACGACGTCGCCGGAGTCGTCCTTGACGGTGACGTTCACCGCGCCGGCGCTGCCAGCCGGGGTCTTCACCGTGATCTCGGTCTGCGACACGATCTTGAGGTCGGTGCCCGCGTTCGCGCCGAACAGCACCGCAGAGACGCCCGACAGGTTGGTGCCGGTGATCGTCACCTCGGTGCCGCCCTCCTCCGGGCCCGTGTCCGGGTCGATGTCGGTGACGGTCGCCGTCGGGAAGTGGGCGGCAAGCTCGGCCGCCGGGATGACCGCCCCCTTCGGGTACAGCAGCTGGCGAATCGAGCCGTCGACCGACTGGTCGGTGGCGCCGCGGCCGGCCGTCTGGTCGTACGGCCGGTCGGCGTAGATGTCCTCCTCGACCGTGACCAGCTGGGGGTCGGGAACAGGGGTGGTGAGAGCCTGCGCCTGGCTCTTGGTGAGCCGCTGGCCGGCTGCGTCGTACAGCGCTGTCATGCGCGCCATGCTGCGCTGCCCTGTGAGTTAGCGTCCCGAGACGCCAAGACCCCCCACCCGGCGGCCTAACTGATGACCGGCAGGGCGCGGTAGGCGCACGCGATGCCGTGGACGTCGCGGGCGTCGAGGAGGCCCGGGCACTCCACGGTCACGCCGTCGGTGCCGTCCTCGGTCCGGAACGGCTCCGGGGTGAGTCCCCGGTCGCGGAGCCGGTTGAGCAGCGCCTCCCACTCCTCCTGCCCGGTCGCCTCGCGGATCTCTCCGGGGTGGCCGTTCGCGAGGTACGTGCGGCTGATGACGACGATAGGCATGGCGCCTCCTTCCGGCCGTCGGGCGGGGCAGGGGTGGCACCCCGCGGGCTTACAGGACTCTCGATGCCGCAATCTCGACGTGGTGCTGCGGTTCCTCCCAGCTGTCGACGATCGTCTGGATCGCCTCCGGGATGCTCGAGAACGGGACGCATGCCGCGAGCCGCTCGATTTCGGCGCCAGTCAGCTTGCGGCCGGCCCACCGCTCGAGCTCTTCCGTCTCGATCAGGAGCCCCAGACAGACTTGCGGGTCGCCGCTGTCGTCCAAACCGGCGATGGTTGCCACTGTGGAAACCTCCCATCTGCGGGTCGCTCACCCACACACACAGAGTCTACCATGACCACGACGCCAAACGCATGTGGGGCGTAGGACAGTCGCCCTACGCCCCACAGCGCGGTCCGATCAGCCAGTCTCCCGGACGGTGACCGTCGACACCGGCCGGCCGCAACCCGGGGTCACGGCCCCTCGGATCGAGGTTCCGAGGGGCCGTCGTTGTGCGTCCGGCTACGACAGCCGCGTCATCGAACGCAGCGTGAAGCCGATCTCCTGGATCTGCTCGGCTGTGAGTTCGACGCCGGGCTCGGGGCGGCGGCCGTTGATTTGGAAGACGATGGCCGTCTCCCCTGCCTGCTGCTCGTACCGGTCCCGGCTGGTCGGGACCTCGACTCCCAGCAGCGTGCTGAGCATCTGCGCCGTCTCGGGATGCCCGACGAAGGAGCGGACCTTCCCGCCGGCCGCCTCCACCAGCTGCCGGGCTTGGTCGACCGTGATGTCCTCGACGCGGTAGTCGCCGGGGGCCGTGACGATCGACGTGTTCAGCAGCGGAACCATCTCATCCTCCGTTTCTGCACGGGTCGCTCGCCCGCACACACAAACCTACCCTAGTGGCTGGCCTGCGCTCGCGCAACCCGTCACAGGTGGTAGGTGTCGTCCGGGAGGATGTCGCAATTTTCGTCGCAGATGGACTCGAGGTCGTCCCAATCAGCGTCGGAAGCTACATCCCACACATCGTTGAGGAACCGTCCAAGCAGCTCCTCACCCGTCAGGTCGGGGTAATCCGACCGCACCTCGTCCCAGATGGCCTTCAACGGCCCCTCGGGATCAGGAGTGCCGTCCCAGTTGTCCTTCTTGTCCGAGGCCCAGTCGCGGGCCTTGAAGTAGCTGACACGCTCTTCCGGCATTGATCCTCCCTATACGGGTCGCTCACCCGGACACAGCAACCATGGTACACGGCAGGAACCGGGTGAGGCGCCGGTCCCTCCGGCGCCTCACCCCAAAAACTGGGTCAGACCTCTCCGAACTCCGCCAGGGTGGCGAGGAACGCCTCGTCGCTCGGCAGGTTCAGCAGAGGCCACGAGGCCACCAGGGCGCACGGGTAGTACCCGCGCCCCGCGGAGCTACGGCCGGCGAACCGGCCTCGGTTGTGTGGCTTGCTTTGCCAGCCGCGGTAGACCTCGAGCGTCCCTGTGTCGATGTCGATGAGGTACCCCCACTCCGCGTCTAGCGAGTAGCTCGGGAAGTCCGAGGCGTCGATGATCACGCCGGCCTCGAGGATCGCGGCAGGGTCACCCTGCGTCCCCCGTAGCAGCTGGTACCAGCTCGGCCAGGTCCGCCTCGCGCCGCCGATGGTGACCGTCGTATCGACGTTCTCGTTGAGGTAGCGGCGCAGCCGCTCCACGTCCTCGTCAGTCGGTACGGCGTCCTGGTCGACCACCCGCAGCGCCCGGGCAGCGTTGATCGTCTCGCCCGGGTGGGCCTGGCGTGCCCACTCGAGGACTCGCAGCCCGAGCCAGCTCGGGTAGGAGTCCATGTGGTTGTAGGTGATCTTCTCGGCGCCGTCGATGACGAAGCCGAGGAAGCCCCTAGTGGACATGGGTACCTGATCCTTCCTATGCGGGTCGCTCGCCCGCACACAGATAAGGTACGCCAGGGGTACGACAGAAATAGGCCCCCACCTGCGGAAACAGGCGGGGGCCACAGCGTCGCCACTAGGCGAAGATCGGCAGATCGTCGACTTGCCGGGCCTCATCGTCGAACAGCACGTAGTCGCAGCCTAGCCTGCGCGCGTACCGCTGGATGGTGAGGATCTCCGGCGGCACCTCCTCGTCCATGACCGCGGCCGATTCGTCCGGGTCGTCCGGCACCCACATCAGCCAGCCGTAGCGGAGCCGGTACGCGGTCACCCCGTCGAACGAGTTCGGGTTGACCCGCTCATCTGGGTCGTCCGGGTCGCGCGGCAGGTGGTCGGTGGACAGGTCGAGGAACAGCCGGACGTTCCTGTCCCAGAGCTTCTTGAGCGTCGCCTCGTCGATGCCCTCCACCACGGGCTCCTCGGTCGCGCGCTCCTGGTCCTCGCGCCACTGCCGTGCCGCCCGCCGGTAGGCGTCCATGTCGGTCTCCCTCCGACTCGTGCCGCAGTTCCCCTGCGGCGCGGGGGTGGCCCTGGCGGCCACGGCACCCGCCCAGACACGGCTGGGCGGGACCGTGAGCGTCAGGACAGTGATGGGCGGGGCGCACGTGCAGTCTGTTAGTCCCCGAGGCCGACGCGGTCCAGGATCCGCCCGACAGTGGATCTGTGTACTCCCGGCAGCGCGGCGGCGATGTGCGCCGGCAGCACCCCCAGCCGGGCCGCGCGGACCACCACCTCGTCCCGGGCCGCGCGCAGCTGCTCGACTCGAGCCTCGGCCTGCACGAGGGCGCGGTGCCGGCGCCGTAGCTCGTGCAGCTCCGTCTCTACGGCCGCGGTCCACTCGGCGGCCATCTCCTGCACGAGGGCGTGCAGCGCGTCCCACGTCAGGCCGTCGCCGAGGCGGCGCTCGTAGCGGCCGTCCGGGGTGTAGACGGTGACCTCGGCGGTGGCGTCCGGCAGGTCGGTGGCGGCGCGGCTGGCGCCGTAGACCTCGATGGTGACGGGGCCGTGCTGGTAGGTGGTGCGGTGGCCGATGGGTGTTGCCCGGATCGCGGCGGTCAGCCCGTCGCGTAGCTGGTCGACGGTCAGGTCAGCGACGTCGATGGTGGTGGTGGTGGTCATGGGAGGCTCTCCTGTGGTGTGTTGGCGGGGCCGGCCCGGAGCGATGTGGGGCGCTCCGGGCCGGCGTCGTCGCAGGTCTCACATGGGCTCGGTGCCGCACTCGTCGCAGATACCGCGACGGGTAGGCAGCCCGCAGTAGTGGCAGCGGGGGCGGTGGCGGTTGGCGTACGCGGCCCGCGCCTCGGCGAGCAGGTTCGGGGTGGCGATGACTCGCCGCAGGTACTGGATCTCTGCCTCCAGGTCCCCGATGGCCAGGGCCAGGTAGTCGGGGTGTGCCGGGGTGTCTCGGGGCGTGTAGGGGTCGGCCGCGCCCAGGGCGTGCAGCTCGTTGACGACGGCGGCGTACTCGCCGATCAGTGCGCGGTGGTGGGCGATCATCTCGTCGAGGCTGGTGTTCATGGGGCTGTCCTCTCTCTGTGCTCCTCGCTGACATGAGTCAGCATAGCGCAACGGAGTTGCGCGGCGCAACCCCTGTGCGGGCCGCAACCGGCGGAGTGAGGGTCGAGGTACGCCGAAGCGCGTCATACGCGCGTCGGATGCTGTACTGCGGGCATCGGTCGATATGCTGCGGCGCTCCGCACCAAGGGCACGGCCCCGGCCGACCGCCGTCGGGGATGCCGCAGTATCCGGTCTCGCTCTGGGCGCCGGGTGGCCGCCCCGGTGGTGATGTCACGGGTAATGGTCGTCGCCGATCGGGCCGATGCCGTCCAGCCGACCGATGGGCTCCCGGTGCCGTGAGCAGTAGCCCTCGGTCTCGGGGGTGTCCGGGACCAGGTAGCCCTCCGGGCACCCGGGGCACTGGACCATCCCGGCGCGACCGGACCGCTGGTCGGCCAGCTCCCACATGGCCTTGATCTCGGCGCGGCTCACCTGCTGGGACATCTTCGCTCCCTCCATGCGGGTCGCTCGCCCGCACACACTAATGATACCAGATGCTTGTGTCCGAGCACGACGAAGGGCCGCCAGCTGGTGCCGGCGGCCCCGCTCCTGGGCTACAGGCGCCGGATCGATGCGATCGCTGCCGGGTCCCAGATGCAGCCCGAGGCGACCTCCCAGACCATGTACCAGAGGCAGCTGGCGTGACCGTGCCGCTCCATGATGTGGGGAGTGATCACGATGCCCTGCCACTGCTCGGCGACCGCCGACCAGTTCAGCCAGCATGTCGGCCGGTCGCGCCGGCCGAACTGATTGGTGAAGGCGTCGAGCCCGGCCGCGTCGGAGATGACGAGGATGTTCGCGTCGTTGGCGAGGGTGACCTCGTTCGCGACGCGGTAGTCACGGAGCCGGTGACGCGGGAGGTTGTCCCGCACCCACTCCCGCCACCCGTAGGCGTTGGTCTCATCCGAGACCCACAGCCCTTCCGGCTTGCTCCAGTACAGCAGGTGGTCGTCGGGGCTGTGCTGGGCCCGGCGCCCGACCTTGGCGATCGATCGGTTGCTGAAGTGAATGAGCCGCATGGCGGCCTCCCTCCCGTGCGGGTCGCTCACTCGCACACACCTATGTTACCATTGTGGTGGTCGCGGAGCGAGTGACCGGAAGGGAGGAAACGCCAGCATGGCGCACAACTGCCTAGTCCCCGAGCTCTGCTACGAGTGCAACCCGCTCCCGGAGCCGGAGGACACCGAGTCCGAGTAGCCGACCGGCAACCAGCAGCCCACGTCCTGGTACGACCTTCCGCTGGCCAAGTGGGCTTGGGAGGGCGACGCGGCGGACCTCGAGCGGTAACGCCAGCGACCTAGTAATGCGAGGAGGCCACCGGCACAACGCCGGTGGCCTCCTCTGTTGCAGGTCCTACCTCAGCCGCTGCGGCCCGTGCCGCTTGGCCCAGGTGACGACCTGCTCTGCCACCCAGTCCTGCGCGAGCCGGGCCCGGGCGAACCGTGCCTGCTCGACAGGACCGACCCCCGGCACGCTCTGCACGGTCCCGAGGAACCCGTTCGACCGGACGTCGATGTCGACGTAGCCGATGGCGTGGTTCCCGTGGAAGACCAGGGCCCGGCCGCTGCGGTGAAGCTCGAAGCGGTCGTCCCGCTTGAGCACTCCCTCGAGCTCGACCTCGAGGGCCCGCTCCGGCGTCCAGATCTGCCAGGCCGGCTGTTCCAGGATCTGCCAGACCGACGGCGCCGGGATCTTCCAGACCGGTACGGCGTAGGGGGTCAGGAATGATTGATCCATGGTGGCACTTCCCTTCTATGCGGGTCGCTCACCCGCACACAAGAAGTGTACATGAAGAAGGCCCGCCCTGGGTAGGGGCGAGCCCACCTCATGATTGATGCGGTCCCGTTCAGGCGGACGCCAGATCGGCCTCCGAGACTGCGACGGTATCGTCAGCCTCGCCAGTGGGACCCCACGCCCAGGCGACCCACTTGGGGCCGTCGACGCACGTCGCGCAGGTCGGCGCACTTGAGCGCCATCCGCGCGACCTCGGCGTCGAGGGCATCGGCGACGATCTGCGCGGCCTCCCGCAGGGTGCGCAGCCGCTCGCGGGCGTCAGGCATCGGAGCCGTCCCAGTAGCAGTAGACGTCGATGCCCTCCGCCAGGGCCGCGCGGTCGAGGTCCAGCGTCCATGCTCCGGTGTCCGTGTTGTGGCCCGCGCGTACGGCGACTGATAGCGCGGCCGCCCATGGTGCGACGTGCTCCGCTGACGCGAGCCGGGCCCATGCCGTCACCCCGAGGTGGTGGGGGCTGAGGTCCACGTACAGGGGTGCGGGTAGCCGATGCTGGGTGATCAGGGCGTCCAGGGCGGTGCGCGCCTGCTGGGTGCCGATAGTGGGCGAGGTGGTCATGTGCGGCTTGGTCGGGTCGGTGGTCATCGGGTGGTCTCCTCGGTGAGGCGGGCGGCGGCCTGGATGGCGGCTCGGCGGGTCCAGTGGCGAGAGACGCGCTCCACGGCACAGACGCTGCCATGGTCGCTGCGGCTGTAGACCGTCCAGCGGAGCAGGCTGCGGCCGAGGCGGGCGGCCCTGGCGTCGGCGTGGGAGTCGTGGCGGCGGCCGTACAGGGCCGGGGCGTAGACGCCGTAGGTGGTGGTCATCGGGTGGTCTCCTCTCGGGTCAGGCGGTGCGGGAGCGGGGGTCGTCGGGGCGGGACGAGGTGGTGTGCCACTGGTGGCACCAGCGGCACCGGTAGGCCGTGATGGGGTCTGAACGGTCATCGTGCCGGTCTCCCTCCGATAGCCAGGGGATACCCTGGCCGGTGCCTCATTGGTTACGGTGCCCTGTGGGCCCGCCCCGGTGGGGGAGGCGGGCCCACCTCATTGACGCCGACTATGCCCGCGCGATGCGGCGACCGCCGTAGAGCGTCCACCAGCGCGTCCCCCGGGTTTCCCGGTCGGCCCGATGGGTCAGATCCGGGTGGTCCGCCCTGAGCTGGGCGTACACCGCGCTGATCGCGTCGTCAGTGCGCCGGAGCCAGGAAGGGACTCGCTCAAACCGGCAGACGCCGTGCTCGGACTCGTAACCGCAGTGCGGGCACTTGGTCGGCGCTGAGGGAGTCGACGGCGGCTCATCCTCGCGGAACCACCGGACGGTCCGCCCGCTCTCGCGGATGCCGACGCGAACGGTGCCGCCGTCGGACCAGACCTCGATCGCCTTCCGGCACCAGGAGCAATGGCCGAACCACACGTACCGGACACCGGTGATGGTGGCGATCGTCCCGTCCCAGGTGGTCGTGGGCTCGGGCTCGGTCTGGACGTACTCGAGAGTCACGATCTTCTCCCTCCCGTGCGGGTCGCCCGCCCGCACACAACTATGATACCAGACGGCCCACCCGCTGTGGGGTGGGCCGTCTCAGTTCTGTCAGCCCATCAGCTGGGCAATCGGCCGCCGCATGATCCCGAACAGGGAGTCCTCCGTGCGGCGCTCGATGGTGGCGGTCACCTCCACCTTCCGGCCGATGAGCTCCCGCGGCGTCTCGACCGCGGTGCGCAGGGACCGGGGGACCGTGCCCCACGCCCGCCAGCCCTCGGCGGCCTCGACGAGCATCCGGTGCTCGTCACCGTTCCGGAACCGGCTCGGCTCGCTCCGGACCGCGATGACGGTGCCGGTGAAGGTGCGCCGACCGGTCGGGACGGTCACGCCAGCGGCGCGGAGCTCGGCCTGGCGGCGCTCCCGGGCGGCCCGCTCCTCCTCGCGCCGCCGGATCTCGGTGATGACCTTCTCGGCGGCGGCGATCTGCCGCTCGGTCATCCGGCCCGTCTCGAGCACCCGCCGCATGTCGAGCAGGAAGTCCGACTTGAAGGCGATCTCGTCGTTCGCCAGCTCGCGGAGGAGCGGGTGGGCGGCGAGGATCTCGTCGCGGGCGTCCGCGGCCTTCTTCGCCTCGCGGGCCTTCCGCTCCTCGGCCCGCCGCTTGCGCTGCTCGGCGGCCTTGGCGTCGCGCTCCCGCACCCACTGCGGCACGGTGTCGATGCCGAGGTAGCCGGCGCCGTGGTTCTCACCGTCGCACCGGCAGCTGCAGGTGTTCGATGTCGCGTACATGCACCGGTCGTCGCACAGCTGGTTGCCGTTCCAGGCCAGGACGGCGACGAAGCGAAGCCGGACGCGCTCGCCACAGTTCGGGCAGCTGATCGAGGTGGCGCCCATCGCGGCGATGCCGAATCCGCAGTTGGGGCAACGGCCGACGGCGTGCTTGGTGTAGGTGGTCATCGTGGGCCTCTCCTTCCTGTGCGGGTCGCTCACCCGCACACACAAATAGTAGCATGGAAGATCAGCCATCGCAACTCCGCCCCCACACGAAGAACGGGCCACCAGCCTGCAAGCTGGTGGCCCGTACCGTCGCGACGGTCAGCTCTGCGCCGGCTCCGGCCGCTCCTTCCCGCACCCGTCACACCAGGTGATGTGCCGCGGCGTCAGGCAGTCACACTCGCCGCAGCGCCACACCAGACCGGCCTGCAGAAGGGCGTCGTCGAGACTGGTCGCGGTCCGGTGACGGTTCGCGTCGTAGAGCTGGTTGATGATCCGCTCAAGCAGCCGGCCGCCTTCGGGGCCGGTCGGAGCGTCCGGCCAGCAGATCTCGGCGTTGTGGGCGTAGGGCTCGCCATCCACCAGATCCACGCGCCACATGTCACCCGGATCTTCGCCCACGCCCAACAGGTGCCCCGTCAACCGGTGATGCGGGTACGCCCCGATGATTTCCCGCAGCTCGTCGACCACGCGATCCGCGTCCGCGTTCTCCTCGTCGTAGCGGCGAGCCGCGATCCTGACGGCGTTGCCGGCCCCGTCGAGGACGAACGCAAGCTGCGTCCCGTACAGGTCGCCGTTGGGATGGAACCGGCTGGCCCTGACCAGCTCGCTGGGGATCGGCGGGTCGATCTGCACCGAGCCGTCGAGGTAGGTCTTGTAGCCCATGTCCCCTCCATTCCATGCGGGTCGCTCGCCCGCACACATCAATGATACCGGGTGGGCGGACAATCCGCGAACGGCCTCACTCCCCCGGCTGACCGGCAGCGGCGGCCTCGTCCCCGTCCTCTGGCTCGACTCCCACGTTGCGCCAGTCCTGCTCCGTCCAGCCCGACAAGAAGTTTCCCCGCCGGCGCCGGACGCCCGCAGCTACCTGGGCCCAGCCGGCGCAGAGAGCTGCGCCGGGCGAACCGTCGCGCGGTAGAGCCGTCGCCGGTTCACAGGGTGGGGTTCATGCTCGCTGCTGGGCAGGTGCTCCCCGGCCGCAGTGATCCACTGGGTGACCCACCGGCCTGCGTGCGGGTGCGGTACGACGATCTTCCGCATCCTGCATCGTCGACACTGCGACTCGGACCCGCCGAGGCGCCTCCAGGAATGCCTCACGCCACTGCTCCCCTCCGCGTGCGGCGACGTAGCTCCGCGGCCCTACGGAGCCCGTCACATGGCTAATCTCCCCTCAGCACCCGGCCCAGTACAAGGCCCGCCTTGATGGTGTCAACGACCTCGATACACCGACGTGGGTCGATGGTGGCGAGGACACGTATCGCTCCCCCGACCGGCGTCGGTCGCTGTCACCCCCGGTGTAGACTGGCTCTCCCCGCCGGGGCGCGCAAGCGGGTCTGCCTAACCCGGGTGACGAGGGCAGGCGAAGACTGGTGATGCGCAGCCGGTCGACCCCGGCGGGAATATCTCCTCGGTGTGGCGTGGGTGCAGCCCTCGCAGAACGGCCAGCCCTCGGCGAGCGCCTCCTCGGGCTTCTTCCACTCCAGCTCCCACCCGTCTTTGGGGCGATGCAACTGCTCCACCGCCTCGAGCGCCGCGAGAGCCTCGGCCACCGCGGCAACCAGCACGGTCTTCATCGTGAGCCTCCGTCCAACAGGCGCAGCTCATATAGGGCCCTGCGGAGCCTTTCCACTTCGGCCCGCAGCTCTGCGGTGGTCTCGAGGCCCTCCTGATCGACCGTGCGGCGCCACACCTCGGGCGGGTACTCGGTGATGAGCGGTTCCTGGTCTTCTTCCGGGTAGCCGTGGAACCGCAGGCTGGTCCGCAGAGGCTGGAAGTCGCCATGCCACGACGTGACGAAGAACCGCGGCGTGAACCCGGTGAGCTTGGCCAGCTTCACCAGCTGCTCCCACGTCGGGTACAGGGTGCCGGCCTCCCACATGTCGACGTCGGGCTCCTTCGCGCCGCAGGCTTCGTCGACCTCCGGTCCGTACAGGCCCCGGAGATTGAGCGCCCGGGTGATCCGGTACGGCTTGACCTGACCGGCCGCCCACAGCTTCCGCGCTTCCTCGAGGTTCCGCTCGAAGGTCTGCCTGGCGAGGGCGCGCTGGTAACCGCGGCGCCGGATCTCCTCGTCGGTCAGCCGTACCCCGGCCTTCCCCCAACGGCGTCGCGTCATGGCTACTCTCCCCTCAGCACCCTGCCCATCCCGTGAGTTCGATCTCTTCTTCGCTGATGGCCTCGACGAGTGCGGCGGCCAGGTCCCGCGCGGCCGGTGGGGTGACGGCGTTGCCGAGCATCCGCACCCGGTCCCGCTTCGCGGATTCGAGCCACCGGAAGCCGTCCGGGAACGCCATGCCGGCCTGGATCTCGTGGACGGCGAGCATCCGCAGCGTGCAGTCGTCCACGTCGACCGCCAGCTGGCCGACTAGCGCCTCGCCCTCGACGGTGGTCTGGGTGGCGAGCGGCTCGACGAGCGGCCGCAGCGCGCCTGAGTCGTACGAGTAGAGCAGGTGACCGTCGCCGGGCAACTGGATGAGTGACTGCTTGCCGCCCTCGGCGAGGAACGTGCGCAGCGGCTCAATGACCGGCGTGCACATCTGCCCCTGGTCCCCGCGCGCGGTCATGTTGCGCATCACGAGGGCGTGGTGCGTGCCGCCGGCGGCCAGGGTTACGAGCGGGTGCTCGCTGGCCTGGGTAGGGACGGCGTGACGGCGCAGGGGGACGACGAGCGCGTCCTGGTGCCGGCCGGTCTGTGTGCGCAGCGGCTGGGTGACCGGCCGCGCGGTCTGCCCGTCGCGGGCCTCGACCGGTACGACCAGGGCGTTCCCTGATGACCCGTCGGCCACCACCGTCGCGAGCGGCTCATCGAGATCACGGGTCGCCATCGGCACAGTGGCCGGCGCCGCCCCGCGGTCGCCCCGGCTGCGGCGAGATCCCCCGGCGGGGACGAGCAGCGGCGGGCACACCGACGGGCTCGAGACGGGTGCCACCGGCCGGGTGGCGTACCGGCGTAGCCCGGCCTCGATCCGGGCGCGGGTGGCTGGCTGCAGCGGCCGCTTGCGGTCGCCGATGCGTTGCGCCGGCAGCGAGAAGTCAATCGCGGCGAGCGCGGGCAGCACATACGGCTGGACGATGGCGTGCCGGCAGCTGGTGTTGGGGCACCGGTACACGTACTGGTGCCGCACACCGTAGAGCATCGGTCGGCGCGGGCCCGGCTTCGGGCTATAGACGCCGCGGACCACCTCCCGGCAGGTGGGGCACCAGGCGAGCGGGGACAGCCACTTCCGCCAGTTCGGGGTGCGGTACCGCTTCTGCCAGAAGACGATGTAGACCCGGTTGCGCAGCTGCGGGGCCGGCGCTCCGAGCGCCATGGCGAACGCTGAGTTGAGGTGGATGACCTTCGACCGGTAGCCGAGCTTGTGCATCTCGGCGAGCCACCGGTCGAACGCCCACCACCGCAGGATGTCGGGCACGTTCTCGACGATCACCCCGCGATACCGGTGCACGGCGCTGAACCGAATGACGTCGGACATGAGCATCCGGGACCGCCAGCGGGCCTCCTTCGCCGCCGGGGTGTCGTCCTCGTCCTCGAGCACGGCGTCGAGCGCGGGCTGCTCCCATTCGCTGTCGTAGTCGACCTTCTCGCCGCGGGCGATGCTCCAGTGCGTGCAGTTGTGGACGATCAGCCCGTCGGCCACATAGGACTCGTCCTCGGCGACCGAGAGGTTGAATACCTCGACCTGCTCCCGTCCGGCGCTGACCGCGGTCACCGGTGACCAACGCAAGCCGTCCTCGGCAACCGTCTGGTCGTGGGCAGGAGACGGGTCAATGCACCAGCGGACCTGCCAGAGCGGCCGCATCTTGACGGGCCGGCCCTCGATCACTCCCGCTGTCCGTTTGCCCACCGTCATCGACACCTTGAAGCCGAGCGATAGCGCGAGCAGGCGGACACCTACCGCGAGCGGTCGGGAGATGGTGGTGCAGGCGATCACAGGGCGCTGCTCCGACATCTCGGCCAGCTGCCCGTCCGCCGAGGCGTAGCCGTCGAGCAGCGCGCGCCGATACGCCTCGGGCATCGTCAGTGCCCATGCGGGCATCCGCTTGCCACTGGCGTGACGACCGAAGTGCTCGACCAGCCACCGGGCGAACTCGTCGAAGCCGGTCTCAAACAAGGTGGCGGTCCGTACCCGTCGACGGCGCCAGCGAAGCTCGTCGTGCCCCGCGCGCTCACCGGTTGGTGCCCACGCCTTGAGCCGGGCCTCGAGCTCGTCTGCTTCGTGATTCCCGCAGGCGATGGTGACCTCCGACGACCGGTCACGAAGCCGGACGCTTCCATCGCCGAGCCACCGACCGACCAGCCACCAGAAGTCCTCGCGGGTCTGATCCATGCCCCGACCCCCAACAGCCGGGATCGGCAGGACGTGCGGGTAGGCCAAGGGCGATGCCCACATGTGGCTTTCCGGGCGGCGGTTGTTCTGCCCGACCGGACGGGGCACGAGGTCACCGGCACGAACCCATGCCGGATGATCCCGGACCACGCGGCCGTACGCGCGCCGGTCATTGTTCCACTCGCGGGCCGCAGTACGGACGTAGAACGGATGGTCCGCGGTGACCTCGATTCCTGGGTGACCGTACCCGGTGACCTTGATGGTGGGTGCGGTCTTACGCATCACCGCGGTGACGGGCTGCCAGCGGAGACGGTGGGTGAGCACCAGGTCCCCGACGCGAACCTGTTCGATCGGGATGACGCCACGGGCCGTAAGCACCGTGGTCCCGGCCGGGAAGCACTCCGGGCTGAACCAGGCGAGGTCGGTGCGTGGGTAGCGGCGCGGGTCCGGCCGGGCGATGTTGGCGACGTCGTGGTCCGTCAGCGGGAAGTTGTGGTTGTGCGTCTCGACAGCGAGCGGCCAGTGGTTGATGGCCATCTGGACGTGCTGGCCGGGCACTTGGTGGATGCCGCCGGTGGACCCGCCGGCGCCGGCGAGCCCGTCGAGCCAGGTGAACTGGACGCCGGACGGCACGGGTCGGGTCGGAAGCACCCGCGGCGGTAGGCCGCGAAGCTCCCGTACGGTGTCCTCGCACACCCACTGGTTGATCGGCGGCTCGACGAGACGGGGCACCCGGTCGAACGGCACGAGCTTCACGGGATCACCCCGTTGCGGGCGAGGTACCGGTCGCGGCGACCTAGCCTGCTGCTTCCTGCTCATCGGTTCCTCCGGGGGGCGGGTCGCTCACCCGCCGATGGCGGGCTCGCCAGCAGCACGATGGCCGGCGAGCCGGGCTTGTGTCTCAGTGCAGCGACGCCGGCCCGGTGCCGCGGCGATGGCATCGGGCCGGCGTCGCTGGGTCAGTGCTGGCGCGCCCCGAACAGGGCGACCTCGAGGATGTTCAGGATGTCGTCGTTGGTCAGGCAGCTAGAGTCCTCTGCCTCGTCGGCGCGAACGATCCGGTCCCGGGTCTCGGAGTCGATTCCGAGCGGCCGGCCGGTGTCGTCAACGTACCCGGCGATCGGGTACTCGGAGCCGTCGCGGCGCAGACCGGTCGCTAGGAGGTCGGGCCGGGCTCCACGGATCATCCGCAGGCCCTGGTCGAAGTGGTCGACGTCTACCTTGCATGGGACGGTGCTTGCCGGGGTGTTCCCGGCGCGGTCCCGGATCATCAGGTGCGGATGGAACGGGTTGCCGGGGACGTTGTTCTCGACCACCTCGTACCAGGCGTTGCTGATCCCGCCGGCGCGGGCCAGCAGGGCGACGAGGAACTCGTACCGGTGGGGGCTCATTTTGCGCAGCATCCCGGGCCCCTTCACTTGCTGCGGCAGCCGCAGCCGTAAAGGAAATCGATCAAGACTAGGCCCTTGCGATCCATCTCGATGTCGTGTTGGAGCTGCACCGCGTCGCCGTAGCTGCTGTCTCCCTCGAACACATACAGGTCCTGCACCGGCTCCAGCTGGCGGCCCTTGGCGTCGGTAGCGCGCACGACGACGTAGCCGTTGATGTTGTGGAGGCTGTGCGGACCTCGGCAGCCGTTGCGCAGCGGCTCGTACTGGTCAAGCCGCCGGCCGCCGACGGTGACGTGCGGTTCCGGCTTCATCGGCGTTGCCATGATCCCTCCTCTCTTTGCGGGTCGCTCACCCGCACACACGGTCATCGTACCATCGGTGATGCCGGGTGGACCTGCGGGGAGTCGAACCCCGCGGCAGCTCCGACTTCCGGCCGACCCGGATGACTGCGGTTCGGCCCGCGCGCTGCTGGCACCCCCGGTACACACCCGGACGTCAACCGATGGTGGTGTAGTTGCCGGCGTCGCGGTGCTCCCGGATCTGCTGCGCCACTGCAAGCAGATGCGGGTCGGCGCCAGGCCGGTCAGCGGCGGCGAGGATCGCGTCCTCGCGGCGCCGCTGTTCCTCCAGTGTCTGGCGCCTGTGCTCCAGCTCGGCTGCGACACGCGCATACGGTTCGCCGGCGCGGTAGCGGCGGTAGATGGTGGCGAAGTCTTCGGCCATAGCTGGCTCCCATGAAGACGACCGGCCCGGACCACACGTGGTGGTCCGGGCCGAAGGTCACTTCATCACGGTCCGGGTGACCACGATGATGCGGTGCATCCCTTCCGCCGCGAACGCCCCGCCGTAGATGTCGCGGAGCAATGTACGGATGTCCTCGGGGTCGGTGTACTCGGCTGACGAGTACCAGTTCCACCCCCTTGGGCCCTTGAGTTGGAGCATGTAGGTCTGCTCGATGGTTGGCCCGTTGATGATCACGGCTGCCTTCCTTTCCCGGCTGCGGGTCGCTCACCCGCACACCCGCGATTATGCCAACGGCGGGGCCGCCAGCCCCGGATGACTGGCGGCCCCTGGGTCAGGTCCCCTCTCGCTCAGTCCCGCAGGGGCGGGGTGGGCGAGGGAGTGGGCGACGGCTCCACGGGGGGCTCCACCGTGGTGGGTGCCACCGTGGTGGGTGCCGTCGTGGGCTCCGGCGTCGTCCGCTCAGGGGACGGGGTGGGTGCCGGCGTGGTGGCCGGCGGTCGGGTGGTTGGTTGGCCCGTCGGCTCCACCCGGGGGGTGGGTGCCGACCCTGCCGCTGGCTTCGCCGGTGCGCCTGCGGCGGTGCGGTTGGTCGGGGCGGGGGCCGGGCCGTCCGGCACCGTGTCCATCACCGTGATGGGGGTGGTGGGGGTGTCGGTCGGCGTCGGCGTCGTGCGGGCTCCGGTCAGCCGCCGCACTGTCTTCCGCTCCGGGTCCCGGTCCGCCTCGGCCGTGGCCGGGGCTGTGACTGCGGTTCCCACCGACCGGGCACTGTCGGGCGGAGTCGGCATGAGGGCCAGACATCCGTGCAGTGCCAGGAGGAGGAGGCCGAGCAGAACTCCGATCCACTTGAGGGATCGGCGCTCGGTCCGGTGTTGGGCCATGAGCACCGCTCCTTCCTGTGCGGGTCGCTCGCCCGCACACACAAATGATACCACAGCCGGGCGAGCACAGGAAGGTGCCCGGGGCCGGCGGCCCGACCCCGGGCATCGATGATGCGGTGCTACTGAAGGCCGCGCTCGGCGAAGAACCGGGTCAGCTCCTGGGTGATGTCGGCGGCCGGCCAGGTGCCGTCGGGCTTCTCCAGCGCCTTGCAGCGCCGGTACAGCTCCAGTAGGTCCGAGCTGGCCCGGAACTCGGGCGTCTCCGGCTCGTCGGTGGGCTCGACCTCGTACGAGATGAGCCGCTCGCGGACCGCGACGCTGGTGTCGCCGCGCTCCAGCGACGCCAGGTAGTGCTCCAGTTCCGGCGTGCTGTCGACGATCCGGCCGTTCTCGACCTCGACGCCGAGGCGAGCCAGCGTCTTCTCCGAGAGCACCGCCTCGTACTCTTCGGCGATCTCCCAGAACATCTTGACCCTCATGCTCATCTCCTCCCTGTGCGGGTCGCTCGCCCGCACACACGTAGTATACCGGGAGGGTCTGTCAGCGGCGGAACGCCCGGACCGGGGCGACACCGACGGTCATCCGAACCACGTTCGGCGGACCGGGCGGCGGCACGAAGGGGGCGATCCCCCGGGCCACACCGGGTCGGAGCGGTGGCAGCACCATCGTTCGGGTCCGGGCGACACGGGTGGCTTCGACCGCAGCGCGCCGTTGCCGGCGGGTCCGCACGATGCCGGCGGCGACCAAGGCCATCCCGGCGCACACCAGGGCGAGTCGCCCCGTCGGTGGGGTGCCGATCGCGTGCATCTCGCCGAGGACGAGCGGGGCGCCGAAGATGAGCGCGGCGGCCAGCTGGTACCAGACGGTACGGTCCTGCCAGCGCAGCCGGATCTCCCAGACGAGCAGGCCGCCGATGAGCGCGGCGGCGACGACGATGGCGATACGGAGCAGATCGAAAGGCACGATTGCAAGACTGGGGAACGCCTGCGCAGCGAGCGAGGTGACCATGGCCCCGGAGGCTATGACCTTGGTCGGGTTGCGTCCCACTCGTCCTCGGGGATCAGGTCGTCGTCGGCAAGTATCCACAGGGGACTGTACGAGCCCGGTTCGTGCGGCTTCGGGTCCTCGTCCAGGGAGTAGAAGGCCCCGCTCTGCCCGAGCCAGCCCTCGCTGATGGTCGTGGTGGCGCGCTCGGGACCGGAGGCGCTCGGGAGTCGGTAGGGCCGGGTGTCCGGGGGTGGCGTGGTCACGGTTGCGACCTCTCTTGAATTCCGACGGCCGGATTCAAGGTTCCCGGCCGTTTGCTTGCATACAGGTGCCGGTCGGCGGGGTCACAGGTGGGGTGGATGGTCTCGCCGGCGGCGACCAACCGATGGTGCAGCGGGATGCCGCACTCCGGGCACCGTGGCCGAGGGGGTGGACGGCGGCGGCCGGTCATCGCTGGACGACCTCGAGCTCCCTCGGCTGCTCGGCCGCCTGGTCCCGGTTGGCGAGGCCCCGGGCATAGCCCTGCCACCACATGCCGCGCAGCAGCGGCAGCACCACGGCGAGCCACTCGACGGTGATCACGATCAGGATCTCGTGGAAGGCGAGCGCGCCCTTGAAGACGATGCCTGGCGTGATCAGCACGCAAGCGATGACCAGGTACAGCGCGAACTGCTGCCACCGATCGGCGTGGCGCGCCGCGGTCTCCGGGTCGGTGACGCGGCGGCAGGTACAGGGCGACCAGACCCGTGTCGTGAGGCCGGAACTCCACCGGCATCCACCGACGCGGCACGTCGCGACCGGTCGTACGTTGATGGCCACCAGCTCGGCACGTTCGTCAGACATCAGTCCCTCCTGCTGCGGCTCGGACTATTCGCTCGGCCTCGGCTACGACTGCCTGCTCGCTCCGGGCGAGCTCGCAGTACCGGCCATAGATCTCTCGATCACGCTGGCCAGGCGGGATCGTGGTGAGCAGCTTCATGCGGCGCAGCTGCTCCTCCTTGAGGCCGAACGGGCGGAACTTCCCGCACAGAGCGCACCAGCCGTAGTCACCGTGCTCGGGCCGAGGCCGCGGGCACAGGCAGGTATCGTGCGCCCGCGAGATCGAGTGACAGTCAAGGTGGTAGAGGCCTACTTCGCCGCGCCACCACGGTGTGCGTGGTCGGCTCCAGGAGCCGCTGACGTTCACGGGATCGTTGCGGCGGTGCGGCCCGCCGCACCAAGTGCAGCGGGTCAGCAGCCATCGCCGCGCTTCCTGAAGCGGGTGGACCTGGAGCTTCCAGTGGTGGATGTGCCAGCGCTGCGCCTTGGGGTTACGGCAGACCGTGCCGGAGTCGCGACCGCGCGGCTCCCGGTGCCACACCGTCACGAGGGGCGGAAAGTCGTAGGCGCGACCGGCGAGCACCACGTAGGTGAGAACTCGGCCCCACCGCACCCCGCGCCGGCGCGCGAGGCGGTCACCGGACTCGCTGCGCCGTGGAACAGGTGCCCGGACTGTGAAGGCAACGCATAGCGGATCGCGCATGTCACACCCTCCAGTCGCCAATGACCTGTCGAGCTGCTCTCCTGAACTTCCTGGCTTCCCGCCAGGCGTAGATGGCCTGACGGACGAGGTTGAAGGCGAGGCGCACGGCCTCGCCCGGGGTATAGATCGCGTCGGCGTGCTGCTCGCGGATCTGGAGCAGCACCGCACCGGTGCCGTGGGCGACGTTGGCCCGGTTCCGGCCGTTGCCGACGGCGAGGTCGGCGTCGTCAGCCACCGGCTACCCCGTCGATCTGAGCCAGGGCCTCTCGCAGCTGCCGGCCGGCCTCGTGCAGCCGGGTCCAGATCTCCATGCGTTCGTCCTCGCCGGCGGTGGCGTAGCGGGTGGCCATGTCCTGCTGGGCGTCCACCAGGCGCCGCACCAGCGGCAGCAGCCGGGCGACAGCTGCCGGGGCCGGGTGTGGCCGGGCGCCGGCGACGGCGTTGCCGATGAGGTCCGGGTTGCCGTCGTAGCCGGTGACCTGGGCGATGCCGGCGGCAACCCAGGCGGCACGCTCGCCGTAAGTGCGGGCTATCCACTCGAGCACCGCGACAAGCGACCAGGCGTCGATGGCACCGTAGGCCGCGGTCCAGGCCGCGTCGACCTCCTCGGGGGGGTGCGGCTCCATCCCTGGCGCGCTGAGACGTGCGAACCGCGCGTCATTGGCCATCGCCCGCTCGACGAGCTCGCGCTGGTACTCGCGCCAGGTGCCGCCGAACGGCAGCTGCTCCTGCTCGATAGGGGTGGCAGTGGTGGTCATCAGTGCGCTCCAGACGCAAATCGGGGATGTGGGGACGATGTGAAGCCATGACCGAACCGGAGAACCCACCACCCGACGAGCCCTCGGAGCCGGAGGAGCCACCGGGTGAGGAGCTGCCCGGCGGTGAGGAGCCGGGCCCCGAGCCGACTCCGGTCATCGACCCGGCCCAGATCTGGGCGTCTCTGCTCGAGGCGGCCAGCACACCTGCGGAAGTACTCGCGGTGACCGTGCTGTCCTCGGTGCTCGACAACACGCAGGTGTGCACGCTGCTGCTCGACTGGGACGACACCGGCCGGGCGACGGGGGTGCGGTGGCAGGACGTCGACACGGCGCTGGCCCCTGACGGGCCGCTCGCGGGGCGGCTGCACTGCATCATGGCGGCCAGGCTGCGGACGGCGGCCGCGATCGCCACCGGCACACCGATCGAGATGCCCGTGACCGGCCTCGACCGGGAGACAGTTGCTGAGCTGGTCGGGACCGGTCTCCAGGCGGGCGTGTCGGTGCGGTTCGTTGACCCAGCCGCCCTTGGCTGACGTCACAGTTGACTCCCCGCGGCCAGCTGGGCGGCCTCGCGTCGCACGGCCGCGACGATCCTCTCGGCCTGCTCGACCGCGGGCTTGAGGTCGTCGGCGTTGTGGATGATCACCTTCGCGACCGCGGCGGCGCACGCCTCCTCGCGGGTCGGGAAGTCGCCGACGCTGGCCAGCGCCATACGCCCATCGCCGCAGTCGACGGTCGGTGCTAGGGACCGCCACGGGTTGGCCGGGTCGTAGGTGCCCCACTCGGGCGGCACCGCGAAGGTGCGGTGGGTACCGTCACCGCACTCGGGGCAGGGACCGTGGTTACGCATGGGGCCTCGCTTTCGAGGCGGCCCGGTGCGCGTCGAGGACGGCGCGCACGACGTCATGCAAGAGGTCCTCGATGGTGATGCTGTCCAAGTCCTCAAAGTACTCGTCGAGCACGGTGCGGGCCGCGGCCATCGCCTCGGGGATGCCGGGCTCGTCGCGGAGCTCCACGGTGTCGGCGGGCAGGGTGTAGTCGCCCCGGTCGGTGCGCAGGACGACGGTGTGCGGCGGGTCGCCAAGCACCTCGATGATGAACCCCTCGTGGTCGGTGCGGACGATGCCGGCCCACTTCCCGGGCGCGAGCGGCTCGGGACCGTCGGTGGGCTCGACGTCGTGCGGCCCGAGAGCGGCGTTAACGATGCCCATCGGTTCTCCCTCCGCCTCACGCCACAGGCCGTGAGTAGACGACCATCGCTGGCCCGAGCGGAGTCTCCTCATACGCGACGTGGGTGTTCGGCATCGGCCGCTGGAACTCGCGCTCGTACCACGAGGCGACCGCATCCAGGAGCCGGCTCTGCAGGCCAACATCGGTTCCGGCCAGCGGCATGATCAGCAGCGGCTTCGGTCGTACCGGTGGGGCGGCCACGGGCCGGGCGTGCACCGGCCGCAGCACGGTGGTTTCCGCGTCCCATGGCGGCCGTGGGGCGACCGTGGCAACGGTCATGGGGTCACTACCTCCCGAGGGGTGGCGGGTCATGGCGTGCAGGATCAGACGAGCCTTCGGCTTGTGTCTCGCGGTTGGCGACACAGCGGCCAGGGACAGCCATCTCGACTCGACTGAGTACCCCGCCCAACAGCCGGTACCGGTCCGGGTAGGCGCGGGCCGCGGCCTGGGCCAGGATCGCGTTCTGGATGCTGTGGATGAGCGCAGTGACTTCCCGCCGGTCTGCTTCCGCGGCGATCATCTCCCGCGTCACGTGCGGCTGCGCGATGGCCTCCTGCGCGCCAGCGCGGATGATCCGACTGAGCACAGCCGATAGCTCGGCGGTGAGCTCCAGCGCCCGGTGCTCGTCCGGGGTCAGCAGGTCACCGGCCATTGGCCACCGCCTTGAGGTGCAACGGGTGGCGGCGCGGCCGGAGGAACAGCTCGGCCCGGCGGAGCCGATCGGCGTCCTCCCCGCCGGCGTCGAGGATCGCCTTCGCCTCGGGGCCCCTGGGCAGATACAGCTCGTGAGTCGGCTCGAACCTGATCGCGGCTCTCGGGCGGCGAAGCGACCGCGCGGTGCCACCGCACTCCGGGCAGGGGATGGTGTCCGGTGCGTGGCCGCGGTCGACCTGGATGGTGATGGTGATGTGGGCTTGCGGCTGTACCCCGTCGCCGGAGCACCGGTAGGCGTCGATCCGACGCTCGGCCGCGGCGCGTTTGACCTCGATCCGGCTGCGGCTAACGGCCGTGGCGCGACGGAGCTTTCGTCCGAGCGACATGAGCCTCCTTCGTGAGCAGTCGTGTGATGGAGTGGTCGCCGTAGCGAAGCGTCTGCATGTACAGCCGCTCGTCCGACTGGAAAGACCAGACGCCCAGCTGGCCGGGCAACGGGATCGGATCTTCCAGCAGCAGCACGCCCTCGAACACGAGGTGGTGGTGGCCGGGCATGCCCCACGGTTCGCAGCAGGTTCCGGTGGTGCCGTCGAGCCGCGGCACGGTGGCGGCCGAGTGGCAGTCGACGAGGTTCGCCACCGCGATCACCGCTCCGAGCGCGGTTGCGGGGTCGGGGTGGTCGTCGTGGGGCCGGTCGCCGGGCACGGCCGGGTTCCAGTAGGCGCCGGCGCGGCGCCGCGCCTCCTCCGCATCGCGGTCCGGGAACCTCGCGCCCTCTTCGAGGGTGAGCGCGCTGTGGATGGCGATCACTCCGCGGTGCCGGGTGGGCTGCACCCGGTTCTCCACCGGCTTCCACCCGTGGGCAATCGCCCAGGCCCACGGCTGCCGTACGGTGATGGCCCTCATCGCGACCTCGCCATCGCGGGTACGGGCCGACCCTCGGGGGCCCGGCAGGAAGGGCACATCGCCGACTTGACCTGTCCCGTTCTCGAGTCGGTCAGAATCGCCCACCCCTTGGCACGGGCCCTGTTGACGGTCTCCTTCGGTGTCTCGTGGAGGAACGGGACCAGCACGGCGGTGCACATGCTGCCGACGGGCCGCATGAACCGGTCGTACGCCTGGCCGGTGCACCGCAACACTAGGCCGCCCTCGGCCTGTGCCTCGTGCAAAGCGGACTTGACCGCGCGCTGGGCCTGAAACATCAGGTCACCGCCATCCACCGCACGAGGTTGCGGACGAAGCTGTCGGCGTCCGCTTCGGGGACGCTGTGCTTCTCGACGAGGACGCGGAAGTACCGGTCGTCGAGGATCGCCCAGGAGACGGTGCCCATGACTTCCACGGCGTGGTCCCGGGCAAAGCCCGGTGTCCAGTCCTCGACCGGCTCGCCCCGCAGTGTCACCTGCACAATGGGCAGCCGGCGCTTGCCGCCCAGCCGCGGCTCGAACTGGACGTAGGGCGTGATCTCGCTGATGTCCGGCGGTTCCCAGCTGGCCTTGAAGACGTTGTTGACAACCTCGATGGCGATCTCATCCGTCAGCCCCTCGCGGCGCATCTGCCGGTAGACCGCACCCAGGTAGTCGGCGACCGTGGCCGCCTGGATCACGACGCAGCCGTACAGGGTGGCGCGGCCCGGCGGCACCGTGAAGGCATAGTCAGCGCCGACCTGGACGACGCATCCGCGTTTGTGGTTGGCGTCCAGATCGGACAGCACGTGGACGACGTACTCCCGGACGTTGGCCTCAGACACGGGTCACCTCCGGCAGAGCACCGTTGATCTCGGCGGCCTCGACGAGCCGCGCCATCCGCATCGCCCGGTCGACCGCGGCCACCTGCCGGGTGCCGACCGGGTGCCGTGCGTTCCACTCGTTGACGAGCTGCTGTTGCTCAGATCCGGTCGCTACCGACATCAGATGCCTCCTCGCGGGTGGTCGGTTTGTGGGAGTCGGTACCCGTGCGCGCGTCGATCTCGTCGAGCACCGCGTTGAAGCGCTGCGACGGGTCGAACCCGCGGTTGAGGAGCGTCCGCCAGTCGACCCAACGCTCGTCCTCGTCCTCGACGCGCACGTGCAGGTACCAGTGGCGCTGGTGGCGGCGATCCGGCTCGACCGGTGCGTCCGCGTCTTTGCGGATGGCGACCTCGGGGAACCCAGTGATGCGGTCGCAAGGGTTGACCAGGACGGTGCCGTCCGGTGGCTCCTCCGGCAGCTGGTCGGCCCCCGGATGGGGGTAGATGTCGCGGACGGGCACGGTGATGACCGTTCCGGCGTCCACCATCGCGAGGGACCCGTGCTTCTGTGTGACGACGCCCGGGATCAGCACCAGGTCGCCGACCTTGACGTCCCCGGGGTTCACGCCGCCACCGCCGCCACGGCCAGGTGCTCCCTGCAGCGGGTCTCGCCTGGCGCGGCCTTCTGGTCGCACCAGCCGCCGTCGTCGGCGACATGCCGGCACAGGCTGCCGTCCCGCTCCCGGAGGATGGCCTCGAGTTCCCGGGCGGAGACGACCTCGACGTCGCCGCGGTCGGTGCCGGCGTTGATCAGCCCGAGCCGCCGCAGCCGATCGACGAGGACGTCCGGGGCGATCCAGGTTCCACAGTCGACGGTGTACAGACGCCCGCCTACGCAAAACAGGCGGCCATGACCCATAGGTCATCCCTTCCCTTTGCTGCCGGTCGCTCACCAGCGACCTCGACTGTACCGCTGACCGGCCATCGACAGGCGGTCCCACGCCGATGGCTCATCACGCACCACCAGCCACGACCAGCTGCGCCGCGCTGCGCCGGCGCCGGTGCTCCCGCTTGTACGCCACTCGCTCCGGCCGCGTCTCCCGCGCCGAGTAGGCGGCCCGGCACACGGGGCAGCGGCAGCCGTAGTTCTGGTAGCCGCTGTAGCCGTGCGGCACCAGGGCGCGCGGCAGGTTGAGCCGCCGCTCCCGCTGGGCGCGCATCGTCTCCCGGTGCGCGGCGCGGCACGGCTCGCAGTGGCAGCCAGAGCGGTAGCCGCGCTCCGTGCCGTGCTCGATGGGCTTCCCGGTCATGCCGCCTGGCCGATCGCGCGCGGCTGCTCGTCGACGACCTCAGCGTCGACGAGCTCGGACTTGTTGAGCGCGTCCTTCACCGTCGCGGCGATCGCGGCGAGCTTCTCGGCGGACGCGATCTGGATGGGGCCACCGTCGGCGCCGGTGACCTCGAGTGCGTTGCGGCGCGCGAAGTCGCGCGGCCACAGACGCGACAGCAGCTCGAGCCCGAGCCGGCCGTCCGGTGGCGCGTACTGGCGTTCGGTCAGCTCGTCGCCGTTCGGGAAGGTGCGCGTGGTCTCTTTGATGAGCGCGCCGCCGCGCACCGTCTCGAGGACGCACTCGAGCAGGTCCGTTTGGAGCTTCGCGCGCGCGCGTTCAACCGCGTTGCGCAACTCGCGATACGCGGAATCAGAATCAGGGTCGTCGGCGCGGGCTATCCAGCGGTGGAGGGTGCTGACGTGGATGCCGGCGTAGGTGGCGGCGGCCTCGTAGGTGGCGCCTTGTTCGAGGGCATGGATGAGCCGCTCGCGCACCTCGGGGCGGAGCTTGCTGGGTCGTCCTACTGGGCGTCGGGTGGGGGCGGTCATGGTTACGGGGCGGTGTGGCTCCCGTCGGGTCGGGGCGGGAGAGGGTCTCCGTTGGCGTAGGTTTGGGCGCCGCTCTCGCGCAGCCACTCGGTGACGGTGACCGTCTGGAAGGGGATGACTTCGAAGCCGCGGTCGCCGAACAGGCGCCGGAGCTCGTCACGCTCTTCGGGGGTCTCGGCGACGATCAGCCGGACCGGAGGCACGGTCGTTACCAGCTGCGCGGTGCTCGGGTTCCATGCGACGTACCGGCTCATGCGGCGACCGCCTTCCTCAGCCGCTCGCAGGCGTCCGTGGCGTCAGCCAGGAGCGCGCGGGCCCGGTCGCGGTCGAGCGTGGCCGGCAGGCCGGCGGCGGTGAGCCGGTTCACGGTTGAGACGAACTCGTGGACGGTCCGGGCCAGCACGACGTCGGGGTCCTCGACCGGCCGGTCCGGGCGGATACCGAGCGCCTCCGCGGTCGCCGCGTACAGCGGCAGCATCATCGTGGGCCACACCTCGCGGCGGCCCACCGGCTCCACAGCTGGGGGGGTGGCAGTCATGGTCGGGCACGGTAGGCACCGCGGATCGCTAGTGTCTCGGCACGAGGACGGGCCGGTCAGCTCGATGGCTGACCGGCCCGGTAGCGGGTTGGATCAGTGGCTGATCTGGGCGAGGTGGTCTGCCCACGCCTGGATTAGATCGCCGGCCGTGGAGCTCGTCTCGGTGGCGACCCATCCGCAGGTGCAGGCGGCACAGTTGCCGTCCGGGTCCCGTCGGTGGCCGGGATGGTGGCCGAGGTCGTGGTTAGGCGGCACAGCAGCACCCCGAGGCGGTGCCAGCAGAACCCGAACTCGACGCCCTCGCTGGTGTTGGCGTCCCGGGCCAGCGGCAGTAGCGCCGCTGGCCCTGATACGTCTGCTCAGCCATGATGTCCGGTCACGCCACCCGCTCGGAGGCGCCGAGGTCGGCGGGCCACCCGGTCGGGAAGCGCCGCGGCGGCCGACCGGTGTTGCGGGAGTACTCCTTCTCCCACCGCATCACTAGGTACTGGTCCTGATTACCAGTGAGGTGAGGGGTGTACTCCGCCCAGGTGACCCCGTACGGCTTGGGCGGGATGTTCCGCAGCTCTACGCCGTACCGGCAGCAGGCCGCCTGGCAGCCCTCAACCGGACGCTGGATCTTGGCCATGGCAACGTCTCCTTCTCCCGGTTCAGATGACGGTGGCCCGGGCGGGAACCTTGTGGCGACCGCCCGGGCCGGGTGGTTGGGGACTCAGCGGATCTGCGGGTCGCCGAGCACGACCTGGAGCGCGTCGACGCACGACGCGATCCCGGTAGCGAGGCCGGCCTTGGTCAGCCCGTTGCGGACGCCGGACAGGATCTGGTGGCTCGGCAGGACGTAGACCGTCCAGCCGAACAGAGGCTGGTGCCGAATCAGGAACTCGCCCTCGTCGGTCCTGACCCGGACGCTCGCCGCGCTCCAGGAGAGGAGGCGCGGGTCGGTGGCGTAGGGACCGAGATCCCGCTCGGTCAGCGGCTTGGGCTCCTCGACCCGGAGCTCACTGACAGGCACGCCTGCCATCGGTGCTTCCCCTTTCCGTGCGGGTCGCTCACCCGCACACACGAACATCATAGCACACGAGCCGGCCACGGCACCGTAAGGCGCTGTGACCGGCTCGGGAGGTCACTGCTCAGGCTGGTAGCGGCGGTGGCGCTTCGACTCCGGCCGGCGCCGGCGAGGCGGACGACCCGTGGCCGGGTGGCTACCGTCAGGTCCTGCTGCCTGGGCGGGGCGGCGGCCCGCACACCCGAGGTACACCCGCCGGGCGGCGTGCTGGCCGTCGATCTCGGCCAGGATCTGGCGTCCGAACCGGGTCAGGTGGAAGACCGGGTTCGTGACTCCGGGCCGCGGCCGGCACTTGGCCGGGTCCAGGCCGGTGCTGGTCAGCGCGCCGGCCCACACGAGCCGCTGGAGCGTCTCGAAGTGCACGACGCTCGACAGCGTGCTCCACGGCACCCCGCCGCCGTTGTCGAGGCGCGCGACGACGCGGAGCGCGCCGCGCAGGTTTCCGCTACCCACTCGGGCAGGCATGATCGACTCCTTTCCGTGCGGGTCGCTCACCCGCACACCAACTATCACTGTAGCGGGTTTGCGTTCATGACGCCATGACGGCATGCCTTCATGACGTCATGAAGGCGCCGCCGGATACCCACTCTCAGGAAGATGTTCCGAGCTACGGGGCCGAGCGGGTGACCTCTGCTACGGTGCGTGATGCATACCAGTGACTAGTCGGATGGAGCGTACATAGGTTGGATCGCCCCCGCATCCTGCTCGGACAGCGGCTCAGGGCCCTACGGATACGGGCAGACCTGAGCGGCCCACGCCTGGCCGAGATCCTCGGCACGAGCCAGTCAACGATCTCTCGGTACGAGCGTGCTGTGGTTCCCGCCCCGCGGCGGCTCGTTGAGCGGTGGCTGGAAGCGACCGGTGCTACCGCCGAGGAGCGGACGGAGATCATGCAGCTCTTCGAGAAGGCGCGGACCGAGATCGTCAGCCATCGGGAGGTGTTGCGCGGCTCGCTGGCCGGCCGGCAGCGCGAGCTGCTGGAAGTCATGAGGCACGCGACCAGGGTCAGGCACTTCCAGCCGGCGATGATCCCCGGTGTGCTGCAGACCGCCGACTACGCGCGGGCGGTGATGCTGGCGCTGCGGCCGAGCGACGAGGGCGACCTGGAGGAGGCGATCGAGGCGCGGCTGCAGCGCGGCGAGCAGCTGCTGCAGCCGGACGCACCGACCTACGAGATCATCGTGACGGAGCAGGCGCTACGGTGGCGCACCCCCAACCTTGCCCCGGCGGCGCGCGGCGAGGCCTGGCGGACGGTGCTGCGGTTCACAGAGGCCGCCAACATCAGCCTTCGCGTCATCCCCGCGGATGCCCCGTCCCCCCTACCGCCGATGTGCCCGTTCATCGTCTTCGAGGCCGACGACCCGCAGCCTGTGGTGTTCCTTGAGCTTCCGACCGTCGAGGTCACGCTCGCCGGGATCGACGAGGTGGACTGGTACCTGCGGGCCTGGGACCAGTACGTCTCGGCGGCGCTCTCCCCCCAGAAGTCGGCGGCGCTGCTCCGCCGGCTGCTCCGGGAGCAGCGGGAGGCGGAGCGGGGTCGCGCGACGCCACCATCGGGTGCATAATCCCGACTAGGTTGGCCCCACCCCGGGGCCGGGAAGGACGGCATCTATGTTCGACTCGGTTTGGCGTATCCCGTCCGGTGCTGTCTGGGATGGCCGTGCGGCCAAGGTCGGCCCGGACGGCTCGAGCTGGGACGGCAACTGCGTCGCGGTCCGGCGCGCCGAGGACGGCATGTATGAGGTCGCGGACACCAAGGTCGACCTCGCGGAGCAGCAGCCGCTGCGATTCACGGAGAGCGAGCTCGACGACTGGGCGAGGTCGTGGCTTGCCCGCAACAGCTGACACCACAGTGCATGTAGACCTGTCGCAGCCCACGCCTCAGCGCCGGCGTGGGCTGCGGCTTCTCGTAGCAGCGAACGCGGCCTCATCAGCAGGCGCCGGCGTGTTCCTCGCCGCGGCGCCGCTGGCCGCCGCTACCGTCACCCGCGACCCCGCGGCGGTCTCCGTCGTGGTCGCGGCCGAGACCGCCCCATGGCTTCTCGTATCCCCGCTCGCCGGCGTGTGGGTGGACCGGTGGCCCCGCCGGACGACCATGATCGTGTCCGATGTGGTGCGAGGCCTGGCGCTCGCCGCGCTCGCGCTGCTGGTCGCCCTCGGGGCCGCGTCCATCCCGGCCCTGTCCGCGTGCGCGTTCCTGATCGTCACCGGGTTGGTGTTCCACTCCGCCGCGCTCGAGGCCACCGTCGCGGACCTGGCCGACCGTGACCCGGAGACGCTGAACGCGACGAACAGCCATCTGCAGGCCGGGAACATGTTCGGCCGGCAGCTGGTCGGGCCGCCGGCGGGATCGGCCGGGTTCGCCCTCGCGCCGTGGCTGCCGTTCGTCGGGCACGCGGCGACGCTCGCCGCGTCGGCCGCGCTGACCGCGGCGACGCCGGCCACGCCCCGGCCGCCGCGCACGAACGAATCGGTGTGGGCGTCGCTGCGCGACGGTATCCGGTGGCTCGCGCGGCACCGCCAGCTCCGCGCGCTCGCCGCGCTCACCGCGGTGGCCAACGCGGCGTGGAACGCGGCCACGGCCACGCTCGTGCTGTACGCGACTGACCCGGCTGGGCTCGGCATGGCGCCGGCCGGGTACGGGCTGCTGCTCGCCACGATGGCCGTCGGCGGGCTCACCGGTGCGATGGTCGCGCCGCGTCTGCTGCGGCTGCTGCCCACCGGCCGGGCGCTCGGAGTGGCGCTCGTCAGCCACGCCGTCGGATTCGGGTTGCTGGCCGCCGCGACCAACCCGCTGCTGGGCGGGTTCGGACTCGCGCTCTGCTGGGCCGGAGTCTCCGTCGCCGGGGTCGTCATCTCTGGCGCGCGTCAGCGGCACACCCCGGCCGAGATGCTCGGCCGCGTCATCTCCACGTTCCGGCTCGCCGGCAACGGTGCGGGCCCGCTCGGCGCGCTCATCGGTGGCGCGCTCGCCGTGGTATCGCTGCGCGCCCCGATCCTCCTCGCGGTCGCGGTCTACGCGGCGGCCGCGGTTGCGGTGCTGGCCGCGACACGCCGCGGCCGCTGAAATTACACCTCTTGTGATCTGTGCATAGTCGTGACTAACCTTCGTCTAGTCACAACTATGCACAGCACAGGGGGTATCCGTTCATGGCGGCGTTCCCGCACGTCGTGAAGCTGTACGAGGGCTCCAAGCACCTCGGGGACAAGAGGGTTCACCTCAATCCCCGTAGCGCGCGAGTTCTCCGCAAGCTGTTGGTCCGCTGGGCAACCGAGCGGAACGGGACCGACGACTTCGATCTGTCCCGGTTCCGCATCGACATTCACTCGCCGAAGGACCAGCGCGTCATCAGCACATTCACCGTCGACGAAGACGGTGACGACCTGCTCACCGTCTTGTGAGCCGGCGGCAGGAAGCGCGCCGCGCCCGCGTCGCCGCGCACTACGCGCGCAAGCGCGCCGCCGCCGGCAACGACCCCGCGCGTCTCTGCGCGTACTACTACGACGCGACGCGCGCCCTAATCGAGGACCTACCCGCGGAGCACCGACCCGACGCCTACCGGCAGCTGGGCCGGCTGATCCGCGACTTCGCTCAATCCCTCAATGGAGGTTCCCGTGTTCCCTGAACTCAGCGGACTGATCGGCGGTGTGTCACTCGCCGTCGGGATCATCTGCCTGGTCGCCGGCATCCTCATCTGGGTGTTCGGCAACCACGCCTGGCCGCGACTCGTCGTGGCCCTCATCATCACCGGTTCGGTCGGGCTGACCGCCAGTCCGGTCGGGCAGTGGGTCGCCGGGGTGATCAACACCGGTGACCAGCTCGTCGGCAGCATCATCGGCAAGTTCACCGGGGCTGTTGTCGCCGGCCTGTTGGCCTTCACGATCATCGCCTATCTGGCCTTCCGCCTCTACCAGAACCGCATCGACGATCGAACGCTGATCGCGGCCAGCGTCGCGCCGCCCGCCGCCGCGCTCATCCCCGGCGCAGCCGGCCAGATCGTGATGACCATCATCTCCATCCCGGCGGCGCTCATCGCCTCGGGCGTCAGCTGGGTCTTCGGAGTGTGACGCATGGAGATCCTGTTCACACTCCTGGTGCTTGGTTTCGCCGCGGCCGGCATCCGGTCGTTGACCAACGCCACCACCACCCGCGTCCGCGCGGTCATGGACGCCTGGCGGACGGCCGTCGAGCAGGAGAAGGCCCGCCGCGCCGCTGGCCAACCCGGACGTACCGCCAGCTGGCTGTCCGGCCTGTTCTTCGCCCTCGGCATGTGGGCTGCGGCCGGCCGTGCCGGTTTGCGCATCGGCTGGGAGTACGGCCGCATCCGCCCGGTAGTGAACCCCGAGCCCGAGCAGCAGACGCGGCCGTCCGCTCCTCCTAGTCCTCAGCCGCCGCAGCAGAGAGCGGCTGAACAGCCGCCGACCACCCCGGTCGACGAGCAGCAGAAAACCACCACTACTCAACCATCGGAGGAATCCATGGCATCTGAGCCCGTCGTGATCGAGAACCTCGAGACCGCGATCCGTGAGTACGAGCAGCTCCGTGCGGACGCTCAGACCGAGTTCGAGGAGGCCCAGGCCGCCGTCACCCGGGCGCAGCAGGATCTGGCTCGCGTCACGGCCGACGCCGAGACCATCGCTGCGCTCGACTTCCCGGACACCCTCAAGGCGAAGGCCCTCTCCCTGATCGAGTCGAACCGCGCCGACGAGGAGGCGGCTCGGAAGAAGCTCGAGGCCGCCGAGCAGCGGCTCGCGGAGACCACCGCCGTTCTCGATGAGCTGTACCGGCACCGCGGCATCCAGGACGCGGCCGCCGCGGCCGGCGGTATGGCCCGCAAGGAGGCCTACGTCAACGCCTGACCCCACCCATGGGGCCGGCCCGCATCTCCCCCGCCCGCCACCCCTGTGCGCGGGCCGGCCCCATCCAGCATCCCGCCTGAGTAAGGAACGACGACAGTGACACAGCTGGCCCCGCCGCCCGTTCCGTCGGCGGCACCCACCGGACTACTACCGCCGAAGCGTGACCATCTTGGCCGACGTGTCCCCATCGGCGTGCGGCTCCGCGCCGCGGCGCGCGCCCTGATGAAGCGGGCCCTGCGCAGCTTGTGGACCCGTCGGCGCAACCTCGCACCGATCTACACCCTCATCGTCTACGGCATCGTCGGTGCGGCGCTGCATGCGGCCCCGGACGGGCCCCGTACCGCCATCGCGGTCGACGTGCTCTCCGGCATCGCGCTGTTGGTGTGGCAGCACTACCGCACCCGTCGGCGCGGCCGGATGCCTCAGCGGCGGCTCGTCGCGATCTGGACGATGTGGACGCTCATGTCCGCCTGGCTGATTGCATGCGCTGCGTTCGGGTTCATCCCGCCCGTCCGCGCCTCGATGTTCATCCTGTTCCTGGTCGGCGGGTTCGCTTGGTGGTGGCATCACCGGCGGCGGCCCGCTCCGGTCCTCCCCCCGGAAGAGGTCTCGCCGCTGGTCGAAACATGGCGCGCTGCCGTTGCCGAGCAGGGCGGGCCTCTGCCGGGGTCCGTGCTTACGGACCTGGAGGAGGTTCCGTCTGCCGATGGAGGGCCTCCCCTTGGGCAGCGGGCGATCGTCCTTCTACCGCGTGGACGGGCCACCACCGCCAACGCGATCGCGGCCACCGAGCGCGTCGCGTCGGCGTTCGGGGTCGCGCCCAGCGACATCGCCATCGAGGCTGCGCCGGACGGTGCGGCGAACAAGGCAGTGGTGACGCTCTACACCCGCAACCCGCTGCACGAGACCCGGGAGTTCCCCGGGCCGCATCTCCTCGACGAGGAGACCGGGATCGCGCCGATCGGGATTTACCCGGACGGTGCCCCTGCGATGTACCGGTTCTGGACCCCGGGATCGGGCCCGGTGCACGACCTGATCGCCGGCACCACCGGCTCCGGTAAGTCGAGCATCCTGAACGTGCTGCTCACCTACGAGCGCCACAGCCCGCTGATGGCATCGGTGGTGATCGACCCGCAGGGCGGCCAGTCGCTGCCGGTGTGGCTGGAGACCTCGGCGACAGCACGGTTCGCTAAGAGTGTCGACCAGGCCCGCCAGCTGCTGATCGAAATGCGGGACCTGATGTACGCAAGGAACGAGCACCTCGCCACCGCCCCGTGGGTGGACGAGCGGGGCAACCAGCGGAAGGGCAAGTCGGCGTTCGACCCGACCCCGGAGTTGCCGCTCGTCGTCATCACCATCGACGAGGCCTCAGTGGTACTGGCCGACCCCGTAGCCAAGGGCGCGGTGGAAGAGATCGCGAAGATGGGCCGCAAGTGCGGCTTGAAGCTACGGCTGGTCGTCCAGGTGCCGCTGTTGGACCAGCTGGGCGGATCGACCACGCTGCGCGACATGGTGTCGGCCGGAAACGTCATCGTGTTCCGTACCGCCAACGCGCTCAGCGGACAGGTGGCTTTCAACGGCAACCTGCCGGTCGACCCGCGGAACCTCCCCCGGGAGTTCCCGGGCGGCAAGACCACTGCCGGCCTCGGCTACCTGCTCGGCCCCCAGCCGCGAACCAGCCCGTTCCGGGCGTACCTACTGGCTGACCCCTACGACTACGCCTCGACCGGAGTCACCACGGGTCTCGGCCCGTACCTCGTTCCGTCGCCCGCGGCCGATGCCGAGCCAGCGACGGCCGATGACCCGGGTGGCAGCGCCCGGAAGCGTGCCGTCGCGCTCCTCGCGGAGCAGGACAAGCCGATGGGCACTGGCGCGATCGCCAAGGCGCTCGGGCTGAACGTGACCACGGTGTCAGAGGCGCTCACCCGGGCCCTGAACGCCGGCGAGGTGTTGAAGCCCCGTCACGGCATGTGGCGGATCAAGAAGGGAGCCTCGGAGTGACCGCCATTCGTGAGCGTCCTCGAGTCGAGGTCCGCGTCATCACCCCACCGGCCCCGCCGCGGCAGCCCTTTGTCCCGCGGCAGGTGGTTCGGCTCCGTACCGACTGGCGTCGCCTGGGTGCCGTGCTCGGATGGGCCTCCCTCGCGCTGGTCGTCGCGAGCCTCGTCGGTGTGGTGCTGGCTTTCGTCGTGTGAGCCGCGGGTGAGCGACCCGCGATGGGAAGGAGTCCGGGTGAGCGACCCGGGGCAAGGAAGGTGCGGGCCGGGGGCGGCGGCCACCGTCGCCCCCGGCCCCCGACACACCGATGCGCGGACAGCTGCGCGGCCCTGGCCGGTTTCGTTCCTAGCTTCGTCCGGGTGACCGTCCAGGAGTTGGTCAGTCGGGCCTCCGCTGAGGAGCTGGTCCGTCTGGCCTGGTGCCGAGTGGTTGAGCTCGAGGAGCTCGACCGTCGGCGCCGTCGAGTCCGCGAAGAGCTCGTCGCAGTGGTGAAAGCGCTGGAGGAAGTGCACGGCATGTCCCGGCGGGCGGTGGCTCGGGAGCTCGGGGTCAACGAGTCGACTCTGCGCCACCACATCACCGCCGCCGAGAAGGAGAGAGAGAAGGAAGGGGTACCTGCGTGACCGACACCGCCGTTCCTCCCCCGCCGCCTCCACCGAAGGCGGTGACGGCAGCGGCCGGACCGGCGCCAGCGACAACGCCGCCCAGCAAGGCCGGGCCGCCGAGGAAGCGGTTCTCCTTGCACGGGAACCTCACGGTCATCGGCTCGCTGTTCTATTTGTGGGCGTTGGGCATCGCCGCCTGGGGATCGTCCACGGCCGCCGTCAACTGGTTGGAGTGGCCGCTGCAGTTCGCGGTCGTGGCGGTCATCGGAGTCGAGATCGGCGGCGTGTACCTGCTCGCCCTCGCCGATGAGCGTCGCCGCCTGGGCGAGCAGGCCATCATCGAGCGGCTGCTGTCTGCGGCGGTGGCCATCGGTGCCGTGTTGCTGAACTGGTTCGGGCACCAAGATCACATCATGCAGGCAGCGTTCTTCGCCGGCATGAGCGGCTTGGCCTACATCATCTGGCTGATCCGGTCGGAGCACCGCCGGCGGGACGAGCTCCGGGCCGCCGGCAAGATGCGAGACACCGGGCCGGCGTACGGTCTGTGGCGCTGGCTGCGTCACCCGATCGAGACCGCACAGGCCCGGGCTATCGCCATCGAGGAGGGCCTTGGCCTGCACGAGTCGATCCGGCAGGTCCGGCTCCGGAAGCGGATGAACGCCTTCGTCCAGTGGCGGCTGGAGCAGGCGCACAACCGGCGCGTGGCAAAGGCGATTGTCGAGATCTACGACCCGAACCGGTTCGCCGCCGAGCTGGCCGAGAAGATCAACTGGGGTAGCTACTCGACGCTCATGGCCACCGAGTTGGCGGCCGAGACCATCCTCAGTCGCACCGGCCGGCGCGGTGAGCAAGCACCGGTCCCGCTGCCGACGCGGCAGAGCGCGCCTCCGCCCACCGTCAACGGCGCGGTCCCCCGCGCGGTCGCCGCGGCGACCTCAGCCGCAGGGGCGCGCGCGGTGACCGCGCCGGTCGACGCGCGCACCGCGCCGGACCTCGACGAGGGCGACGCGGGCGCGGCGCGCGCTCAGGACCGTGGACGCGCGTCGCGTCAGCGCGCCCGCGGCGCGCGCCCTACGGACCCCTGGTGGACACCGCCGCGCGAGAAGATGTACCGCGACTACGCGCGCCAGCTGGATGAGACCGGTACGGAACGCAGCGCGACCGAATTGATGCCTGAGCTGGGCAGATCCGATGGTGGGGCGCGCAACGCGCGCAACTCCAAGTTCCGCGAGCGGTACGCGCGTGAGGTCGTCGAGGGCGCGCGCCAGCCGCGCGCGGAGCTGCCGCCCCAGATTGCCGAGGAAGTCGCGCGCCTCAGGGCGACCACCGCGTCGTTGACGACCGCGCTGCCCGCGCTGGAGGGCGCGGTGCGCGGATCTGATTCAGCGTCGTAGGCGCGCGTCTCGAGCGCACTTTCTGGTGCCCCGTAGGCGCGGTCCTGCGGGGCACCAGCGCGTTTAGGGAGACGCGGTAGCCGATTTTCATATTCGCGTGAAGTTCACGCCCCTGGGCCCCGGCTGGCTCGTCTCTCGCGCACAGACGCGCGCACGCGCGCGTACGCGAGGGCCGGGACCGATGCCCACGACTAGACTAGGTGTGTGCGGGTGAGCGACCCGCACGGTTTTGGGAGGCGCCCGGATGAGCACCATCACCATCAGCCACAGCCACGCCGACGGCACCCTCGTGACCGGTACGAGCCGCGGCGACGGCACCCAGCCGATCCTCCACCGGCACCAGTTCCGGTGGTCTAGCAAGGTCGGCTGGTACCTGCGGGGCAGCCGCGACCGCGACGCCGACCAGGCGCTGATTGACTCCCTAGCGGCGGCTCTGCGGGGCCGCCGGACACGACGTCGAGGTGCACGTCGACAACACGCCGCGGCCCATCGAGGCGGTCGAGCGGGACCGGGCGGCCCGGGCCGCGGCCCGTGCTGACCGGCTCGCTGCCCGGGCGGAGAGACGTTCGGCGGACGGTCTGGCGCTGTACAAGCGGGGCCGGGAGCGGCTCGACGAGATCCCGCTGGGGCAGCCTGTGCTGGTCGACCACCACTCGGCGGGAGGGTTCCGGCGGGCCCGGGACCGGGCGATCGCGAAGGTCGACCGGGGCCTGGAGCTCATCGCGGAGGCCGAGAAGCTGACCGCCCGGGCGGCCGCGGTGACCGCCCATCAGGCGCATCGGACCGACCCGCGGGTGATTGAGCGGCGGATCGCGCGGCTCGAGGCCGAGGCCCGGAAGGTCGACCGTGCGCTGCTCAAGGCCACGTCCGCCGGCAACCAGCAGTGGGAGCAACGGCTCCGGACCGAGGCCGATGGGCTGGCCCCGCAGGTCACGGCCTTCATGACGTCATGATGGCCAGCTGTCATGACGGTTGGTCTTCACGCGCCCAGGCCGGTATCCACGACGCCGCCAACGGAGACGACAGGGCGGGCGCCACCGCGTCGTCCCCGGAACGCATCGCTCTGCCGGCGGACCAATTGCTTGAACCGCTCCGCATCGGCGTCCACTTCTAGTTCCTTCCCTCGATCCACCGTCGCTGACGGAGTTGCGTTTTCGCAGGTCAGGGGGCTCATGACGTCATGATTGCTTGCCGTCATGACGGACAGCTCGATCGATGACCACCGCGCGCCTAATCCTAGCTCGCAGGCGTCCATGAAATCATTGACGCCATGCCGAAGGGAAACGTCCGCCGCCCCAAGGTCCCGCGCGACGTCGCCGAGAAGGCAGCCGATCGGATCGGCCAGCGCAGGTACGACTGTCGCGACCCCGACCTCAGCAAACTCCCGGACAACGCGGTCGCCCTGGTCGAATACGTCTGTCGCTACCAGCAGGTCCCGGCCGAGGTCCTGGCGGAGGACCTATCCGACGCGCTCCTCATCTTGCGGCACGTCAAGCGGGAGCTCGACGAGCTGATGCTCAGGGTTCTGCGCTCTGTGCGTGCCCACGAGATCCCCTACTCCCGCATCGCGCCGGCACTCGGGGTGACCACCCGGCAGGCGGTCGAGATGACCGTGCGCCGACTCGAGAACCTCGTTGACCCCGAGGGGGGCTCGAAGGACGACAAGGAGGCCCGGAAACGCCGCCAGGAGGCCCGTGAGGCCGCGAAACGGGCCGCACGCGAGAGAGAGGCCGAGGAAAGGGCCCGTGAGGCGCTCAGGACGCCTCTGGCGCTGTTTTTGCGCACCATGGGCGAGTACCGCGGGGCTCTCTCGGACGACATCGTGGAGGACGTCGACCACCTCGCGTACATCCTGCATGGCGCCAGGACGGTCCGGCCGGCAGCGATCTCGCAGGGTCGCCTGCTGTGCGACAAGCTCGAGTCCCTGCCGCCCGGACAGCTGCCCAGCCAGGTGGTCGACGCGGTGGCCAAGCTGCGTGCGGTCCTGCCAGCCCGACGGCCCACTACCACCCCGGCAGTCAGCCCCGCTGGCTGACCTGCCGTCCCGCCTCCCGGCCGTCAGGGGGTCATGCCTTCATGACGTCATGATGGCCGTCATGAAGGCCGCCCGGCTGGGACGACGGCCAGCCGGGCGACGAGATGGCGGCCAGCCGGGCGTGCGTGGAGGAGTGATAGTCGCCAGGATCGCCGCTCCGCAATCCGCCCGGCTGGCCTGATGCCCGCCTGGCTGTGAGGCTTGCTTCCCGGCGGGCTGGACGGCGTGCACAGCGGGGGGCTTGCCGGCACGCTCTCCGTCCAGGGTGCCAGCCGTGTGGCTGGCTGGTCTGGCGGCACGCCGTCAGGCCGGGTCGACGGCTGCCTGGGTGGCGGGGTAGCGGCGTGGCGGGCCGGCGTACGGGCCGGGTGGTGGTCTGGCTGGCCGAATTGGGAGGGGTCCGGCCAAATCGGGTGCGCGGTAGTCCGCGCGCCTCCTTGATCGCGCGTGCGCGCGCGGTCACACTGCGCGGCAGCCCTCTATCCCATCCATCGAGAGGACCGACATGCCTCCGAAGCAGAAGACCCCACCGCCACCACCCAAGCTGAGCAAGCGGGTGGTGCTCACGGTGATCAACCACAAGGGCGGCACCACCAAGTGCCTGGCCGGCGACACGCTGATCCCCGACCCGGTGACCGGGGTGCCCCGCACGCTGCACGAGGTGATGACCGACCCGCAGCACGATCAGGTCGTGACCCTGCGAGACCGGACCACGATCGTCCCTGCCCCGATCGCGGCGAAGGTCGACAACGGCGTCCGGCCGACCCTCAAGGTCACGTTCGCTTCGGGACGGTCGGTGACCTGCACCCCCAACCATCCATTCCTGCTGCCCGACGGCTGGAGGCGCGCCGACGAGCTCACGATCGGCCACACGGCCGCGCTGCCGCGGCGCCTGCCCCATCCGTCCGACCCGGTACGGCTCAAGGACGCCGAGGTCACCATGCTGGCGTTGCTGCTCGCAGAGGGCGGCCTGTCCCAGCGTCAGGCCAGATTCAGCACCGCTGACCCGGAGATGCTGCGACGGGCCACGGACGCGGCTCAGGCACTGGGGTGGACGGTGACACACATCGGCCGGTATGACTACCGGATCAACGGGCCGCGACTGGCCGGTCCTATGGCGTTCGCCCGCGAGCACGGCATCGCCAAACTCGCCAAGCACAAGACGATGCCCACGGCGGTCTACCGCCTGCCGGAAGACCAGCTGGCTGACTTCCTGGGCATCTTTTGGATGTGCGATGGCTCGATGCCGAAGGATGGGCCCCGTGTCGTACTCGCCTCCGAGTCGCTGGTCCGGGCGCTCCAGCACCTGCTGCTACGGTTCGGCGTCCAGTCGACCGTCCGGCGGGCTGACGCCAAACTAAACGGCAAGGCGTTCGAGGCGTGGCGACTCTCGGTCCCCAAGGTCTCGTGGCCGGCTTTCCTCACGCACATCCCACTCTGGGGGGAGAAGAAGGAGCGACTCATCTCGATGGCGGAGCAGCCCGGCACGTCCAATCTCGGGTTCCCGACGATGACCGAGCCGCTGCGGCAAAGACTCCGCGAGCTCGCACCGACTGCGCGTGGCAAGGCAGGCGCCCCGACCATGAGGATGGTCGGGGAGCGACTTGGCTACAACCGGGGTCACTTCCAGTTCAGTTTCTTGGTCAATGGCGGCAGCGGGCAGATTTGCCGCGGCCCGCTCCGGGCATTCGCCGAGGTGTTCGGCGTCGAGGACGAGCTCTCCTGGCTGTACCGGACAGACACCGACGTCTACTGGGATCGGATCGTGTCTGTCGAGCCAGCTGGCGAGCAGCAGGTCTACGACCTCACGGTCGACGAGACCCACTGCTTCGTTGCCAACGACGTGATCGTCCACAACACCACCACCGCGGTCAACCTCGGCGCCGCGTTTGCCGAGATGGGCCTCACTGTGCGGGTCATCGACGCTGACCCGCAGGCAGGGTCGGTGACGCACTGGCTACCGCCCCAGCAGGAAGTAGAGACCGGCCTACTCGAGGTCTACAAGACGCTGCTCTATGGAACCGGCAACCTGACGATCGACCACGTGACCTCGCTGACCACGGTCGAGAATCTCCTCATCGTGCCGAGCTGGACCAGCATGCGCGTGGTCGAGCAAGATCGGCTCGCCGGAGCGGATCAGGTACTGCGCCGCGCCCTGGCTGGCTCCGATGCCGAGGTCAACATCGACATCATCGATGCCCCCCACACCTTGGACGTGATCGCAGTCGGTGCAATTGCGGCCGCGGACGAGATCATCATCCCGTTGCAGGCGTCCGACCTCGACACGGTGGGTATGCAGGAACTGCTCGACGTACTCGATCGGGTACAGCGCCTGATGGACCGGCCAGACCTGCGGATCGCGGCCATCGTGGTCGGGCGCACCAAGCCGAACTCGATCTTCGACACCCAGCTCATCGAGGGATTCCGTGATGCGTACCCGGGCGCGGTGATCGGCTCGGTGCCCGACACCGTGAAGATGCGGGAGGCCACCACCGCCCACTTGCCAATCACTGTCTATGCCCCGAAGGAGAAGGCATCGAAGGCCTTCCGGGCGATGGCTCAAGAACTCGTGCGACGTTGGGTGGTGCCTGCGGCCGAGGAGGCTGACCAGGCTGCGGAGGTGGTGGCCTGATGGCGACCAAGCCGGCGCGGCCGTCGCCCACAGTTCCCGTCCCTGGTGGGATGGGAGCCTTCGGCCGACCAACTACCGGCAGTGCCGTGCTGGACTCGGTGATGCAGGAGGCCACCGGAACACACGCGGTGGTGCCGGCCCCTCCCAAGGAGCCCCCGGCTGACCCGCCGCCGGCCGTCGAGCCCGAGCCGAGACCGGCAGCTCGCGAGGAGCGCCCGGCCGCAGTTGACCCGGAGCCGACCCGGCCGTTGGCCGTGCAACCACGGTCGACGAGCCGGCGGGCAACGCTCCGGGCCCGGGCCCGGAGCGGGTATCCGGGGGTGCCGGACATGCCGGCGTCCTTCGGGGAGTCACGCAAGCCGCTGCAGGTCTACCTGCCGCCAGGCGAGCACTGGGCGTTCAAGCAGCAGACCTTCGCCCGGGGTGTGGACATGTCGCGGGTCAACCAGGCCCTCATTACGATCTTCAACGCACACCCGGACGAGGTGCTCGCCCTCATGGAGCTCGCGGACGACCAGCGGGTCACCCTCGGGGAGTTGCTCGGGCCTGCGCTCAAGGCCGCGGCGCAGACGGCGTGAAGACTGTGGGCCTCGACCGGACGGTCGAGGCCCACAGTCTTTGGCTCCGCTACTGGCCCCTGAGCTCCCTGATGAGCATCCCGATCTCCCACTGGGTCATTCGCTCGAGCTCGTGACGGGCGGGAGGGTGGAAGCCTTGGCCGATGTCGCTGTCGTGCCATCGGGCACGAACGAGGCGCTCTGCCTCATCGACCTGGGCGGGTGTGGCCTTCTGGTTCGCTTTCGCCCGTGGGTCCTCGGGCGGGGCGAACTCGACCTTCCCGCCGCCCTGGGCCTTCTCGAGCGCCCAGGTCACGTGGTGGCATTTCGGGAACGGCTCTATGTAGCCGTACCTCTGGGGGGTGACGTGCTCGTTGGGGCGCCACGCCTTGCCCACCGAGATGATCTTGATGGCTGCGCTGCTGCCATCAGGCAGGACGGCGAACATCTGCCGATCCGGGCGGATTTCTTCCGCCATGCCCTGAATGACCCATCCCTTTCGGGATCGTACAAATCTTGGGTCACCGAATCCCGCTGCCTCCAGGACTCGGATATGGTCTTCGACCTCTTCCGCGGTTGTGATGCTTTCCAACCGAGCTTGGGCCAGATCCCACCGCTCGTGGGTATCGCCGTAGCACCTGTACATCAGCTGGCGCAGGTACTTCCGGCGTCCGTCCAGTGAGTCTTGCACGGTGCCCCCTTCCTGTGCGGGTCGCTCGCCCGCACACATCTATGTTAGTACGTCCTGCCGCCTGCCCGGCGAACGATGTTCTGGACCCCCCACTTGGTCAGTCCGAGCGCTTGTCCGAGCTCGACCCATGGTACGCCGGAGGCGTTCAGCTTCCGTAGGTAGTCGCGGAGGTGGCGGCCGCCCCGACCGGCGGTGGCGCGCCCGGGTTGACCGTTGCTGGTGCGGACGAACGGCAGCTCGGGCCGCGCTTCGTAGAGGCGGCGGAGCCGCGCCGCTTCCGCGTCGGTGAGGTGCCGTCTTCGCCGGTCAGGGGCCTCTTCGGCGGGCCGCACCCCGCGCGGTCGGCGCGCGACGCCGGCGCGCTCGAGCCAGTCGCGCACGGTCGATTCGTGGACGCCCAGCTGCGCGGCGACCGCGCGCGCCGTCGCGCCGGCGCGGTAGAGCTTGACCGCGCGCGTGACGCGCGGGTCCCGGAACGCGCGCGCGACGCCGGAGCGGTTCCGGGCGGCGCGCGCGGATGCCGATGTGGTCACAGCCGCACATCTTTGCGGCTCGGCGCCATGAGCACCATTGCGGAATCAGCTCTCGGTGGAGAAGAGGTGGGCGTACCGGCGGCGCCAGTCGCGCTCGCGCGATTCTCCGAGCGGTCTGACCGCGAGCGCGCTGTAGGCCGGCACCGGATCAGGCGCTGCGATCAGCTCGTACAGCCGGCCGTCGATCTCGATGAGCTCCTCGTAGTCGAGGACCACTTCCTGACGGGCGGAGCCGTCCGGTCCAGGAGCGACCGCGGACACCTGGCGGGACTGGATGCGAGATCCCCACCAAGGAGCACCGAACCCCGGGTCCTCCACGACGACGAGTTCCCAGCAAGCGGCCCTCGACAATCGCAAGGACTCGGCCAAGTGATCGGTGAGGGTGTACCGGGCGCGGCTGACCGCGGTGACACCCTCCGGCCAGGGCGGTGTGGTGTAGGCCGGCCGGAACCGGGCTTGCCACTGGTCCGGCGTGACCCATTCGACGCGATGCAGGCTAGTCTGTGCCATGGAACCTCCTTATCCCCGGTGGCGCATCCGGCCACGAAGCGCCGCCGGGGCTTTCGTCATTGGGGAACGTACACGTGGTGGCTGCGGGTCGCTCACCCGCACACAGTTATCGTACACGTCAGGCTGCGGCCTTGAATACCCACCGGCCGGTGGCAACGTACAGGCCGGATGGGTCGAGCAGGACTTCCCGACCGGACCAGAGGACGACGGGGACGTCGGCCGGGTCGATGGGGTGCCGCAGGCTGCCGTGGGGCACGAGGTAGCCGTGGTCCTCAGCCCAGGTCCGGTGCTGCTCGATGTAGTGGTGGCAGCCGATGGTGCCGTGGCCGCAGATGAGCAGCAGGTTGGGCAGCGCGTGGACGTGCGCTCGCCGGGTGCCGCCCATGCCGCGCGGCTGACGGTGGTGGATCGACACCTTGTGGCGCGGTAGCGCGTCGAGCGACCCGGTGCGCGGGTCGGCGATGCACTCGGGGGTGCGCGCCTCGCACGCGCCGCCGGCGCGCGCCATGAGCATCGCGAGGATGTGGTCCCACGCCGCCCGGCCGGCGCCACCGTCGGTCGCACACCGGCACACGAGGTCGCCGTCGGCGTCGAACGCGAGCAGCCCGCCGCACGCCGGGCACGCCGCGCTCACCGCGCACCGTCCTCGAGGTCCGCGCCGGCGGCCACCGCGAGGAGCACGTCGGCATGGCAGGGCAGCTCGAGCGGGCACCAGCACATCAACACCCGGCCGGCCAGCTGCCGGCGTACCTCGTCGACCGTCGGCACATCGGGGTGCCCCTCGAGCAGCGCAACCCGGTAGCGGTCCACCGCGTCCCGATGCGCCGCCTCCCGAGTGTCGAACTGCGCAAGCCGACTGCCGCGGCCCTCAACCGCCCAAACCCCACGGCCGGCCGACAGCACCCAGTACGGGTTCGCCCACCGGGTAGGCCGCCCAACGTAGACAGCCCCGCTCGGGGCCCGCCAATCACAGACACGGCGACGCTGAACCCGCCCCACACCCACAGGTAGTGGGCGGGGGTATTTGCCCGATTCCATCAGCCTTCCTTCCGGGTCGCTCACCCGGTGATGCAGGGATGTGGTGGCGGGCACCGGCACAGGGTGCCGAACCCGCCGGCCTTACGTCAGATGACGTAGCGCGGTCGTGGATAGTGTCTCGCGCGAATCGGCCAGACAGCCGGGGACACGCTTACCCGACTCCGGGCTCGCGCCGGCGCCCAACCGCGTCCTCGTTGACGACGACGACCTGGCCGTCGGGGACGAAGGCGCTGGACACGACCTCGTACTGGTCGGCCAGGCCCGCGTCCGACACGACCGCCTCGACGCGAGCCTTGAGGCTGGGCTGGCAGAGGACGAGGTACGGCTTGCGGGCCGGCTCGCCGGTGACGGTCGTCTCGGTCACGCCGCGGACCCGACGATCAGGACCTCGCACACCACGTCGTTGGCGCCGGCGTTGGCGAGGCGGAGGATGTCGCCGGTGCCGGCGGTGACGGGCCAGCCGGTCTCGCTGGGGGTCCAGAAGGACAGCTGGCCGTCGGGCTGGACCTCGATGGTGTCGGTGTCGGCGCCGAAGGGGCCGACCCAGGCGTTGCTGTCGGCTCCGCCGACGACGATGTTGTGCTCGTTCGCGGCGTCGGCGACGACGATGAGGCCCTTGACGCGGGCGAGGGTGAGGGTGTTGCCGTCGACGTCCTTGAGGCTGCCGCCGGTGAGGTCGAGGTCAAGGTTGCCCGAGCCGGGGACGGTGAGCTTCTCGTGGTAGAGGCGGTCGGCCTGGCCGGCGCCGGCGCCGGGCCGGTAGCTGAGGCCGCGGGAGAAGTTGAGGACGCCGGTGAGGGTGAGGGCGTTGGTGGGGGCCTGGGCGACGTTGGCGCGGGCCTGGACGGTGAGGGTGAGGTCCTGGAGCGACATGGTGGTCCCTTCCGGGGATGACGTCGGGGCGGACCGTAGCGGCGGGTGGCGGGTTACGTCCTGGCTTCCCGGGTTCGCCGGAGGCCGGCGCCGCACGAGCATTCGACCTGGGTGGGGCCGGTCGGCTCGATCCCGTTGTGGCCTTCACGGGCCGGGGTGCGGGTGACCGGCCGGTGGTCGGCGATTGCGCGCCGGACCCGCTCGACGGAATCAATCACAGGTTCTCCAGTCATCGCTCAGGACTGGTCAGCCACGACCTGGTTGGACTTCGAAACGGGCCACAGCATGCCGACCGCCATCCAGCCGCCAACGGCGAGCGGCAGCCACAACACCGCACTCCTGAGGTCGTCCAAGATCAGCCAGGTGCCGGTGAACACGACGGTGGAAGCGAGGGCCGCGATCCAGGCGTGGACGCGATTGAAGACGACAAAGAACTTGATCTTTCGGAGCGGCCGGGTCCCCACCAGGGACCGGAACACGATCAGAGCCGCGGCCGCCACGAGGAAGGTCATGGTGAGCCCGGCCGGCTGCGCTTCGACGAAGATGCGTGAGGCCGCGGTGAACAGGTACCCGAGCGTCAGGGATCTGACGCTCTCGAGAAGCCGCACGTGCGCCTGGGTCTCTGTCTCCACAAAACTCTCCTTTCGATACCTGTGGATGGAAGTCACCAGCCGAGGTCCCGTCCGGCCTGACGCCGGTCGGACCCGAGGAACAGCAGCGCAGTGGCGCATTCCGTGAGCCGGGAGAGGACCTGATCCCCGTACATGGCCCGTACCTCGGCGGACTGCAGGTTCGTGGTCACGACGGTGCGCCGGCCCGCCTCGAGCCGGCCAGAGAGCAGCTCGGTCAGCTCCCGCCGGGCATGCTCGGAAGCGGGTCCGTCGAGGCCGGCACCGAGGTCGTCGAGGATGAGCAGTTCAGCGGTGGACGCCCGGTGCCGGATGAGCCAGCCTGGTTCGGGGGAGCCGTCCGGCCGCAGGGCCGACAGGTAGCCGTCGACCGTCCACCTGCGCACGAGCAGCGGCCGGCGGCGAGCAAACTCGACAGCGGCGCCTCGGAGCGCCGCCTCAGCGGCCAGGGCCAGCGCGGCGAAGCTCTTCCCAGCCCCGGTGCGGCCAGCGAGGACCAACATGAGCGCGTGCGGATCGGCCAGCCACCGGGCGAGCCCGTCCGGGTGCTGGTCAGGGTCGAGTGCAGCGAGCCCTGCACGGGCCGCTTCCCGCCCTGGCGGTATCGCCGCGTCCAGCGCGGCCGCGCGGATCTGCGCCTGCCGCTCCGCGATCTCGACGCGCGCCTGCTCGGCGTCGGCGTCGTGGACGACCGTGCCGGCCGCGGCCGCCGCCCGGCCCCGCTCCACCTCGGTGCCGAACCGGTCGCGCAGCGACTCTGGGACCCGCCGGATCAGCCCGGCCAGCAGCGCACCCCAGCCGCTATCCGTACGGTCAGCCGTGGCCACGCTGGCGGCCCCGACGACGCCCTCCTGGCTCATGCTCCACCTCCAGACGCCGCCCGCTGCTGGGCAGCGAATCGATCCCACTTCTCGTTCACCGACGACACCGTTCGCCCGGGCCTAGTGGGGTGCGCCCGCACACCGTTCCGCACCGCGGCCAGTGCCCGCTCGAACTGTTGGGCTGTCGGCAGCGAGGTATCTGTCAGCGCCAGCGCGTGCTTGACCTCGAGGTCGCTGTATCCGGCCTCGAGCGCCGGCTCGACGAGCTTCGCGATCGCGTGAAGCGGGTTCCCGCCCCGCATGACCGGCGGCGTGCCGGCGTCGGTGCGGTGCTGAATCCAGTCACGCGCGATCCCGAAGGCTCGATCCCGGACGGTTGGCTCCTTCGGCTCGGGCGGTGGCGGTGTGGTGCCGTCGAGGGTCGGCTGGACAACCGTCGAACCCGAGTCCGCGCGGTTCCCGAGCGAAGCGAGGGAACCGTCTGGTTCTAGATGACGGTTCACTGACGGTTTGGGTGACACAGCTATGTCACCCCGTTGCGTCACCGGTGTCACCCCGTTCACGTCACCGGTGTCACCCCGTTCCGGTTCACGAGGTGTCAAACTGTCACCTCGACCGGGTGACAGATTGACACCCGGTTCTACCGGCTGCTCACCACCGGGTGTCAGATTGTCACCCCGCCGCCGACGGCCACGCTCAGCCGCTGCGGCACGGACCCCGGTGCCCGACTTCGCTGCCTCCTGCCAGGCGAGCCGCTGCTCCTCGCTCATAGCGACGTCGTAGACGATCGGCCGGCGGTCGCCCCGCAGATGAGCCACGAGGGTCTGGTCGCCCTCGCGCATGAAGCCGTCGGCCACCAGCTGGGCAACGTGACGCTGCACCGTCCGCGTGCTGCAGTTCGCGTACTTGGCGATGGTCTCGACGGAGGCCCATGCGTTTCGGCCATCACGGTGGGCGTGGTTGGCGTAGCCGATGAGCACGAGCTTCCGGGTAGAGTCGCCGACGTTCAGTGAAAGAACGTGTGTGAGGGCCTCGATGCTCACGGCGTCACCGCCCAGGCTGGAGCGGCCACCGGGGGAGTGGTCATGGCCCGGTGGTGTACGCGCCCGGACGGGCTAACGTCTCGTCGCGACCGCGACACGCCCACCCAATGCGGGCAGGGTGCAGCGGCGCGTGGCATACTGGCCACGTTGTTCCTTTCTCGACGAGCGCGCAACGGGGCTCGTCGGTCAGGTGTGGTGCGGCGGTCGCGCAGGTGTGGAAGCCTGGTAGCGCGACCGTCGTTGTTTTGTGGGCTATGCGGCGGACGCGAGATCCAGCGCCGGCTGATCGTCTGACGCCGGCGCGGACGGCCACGGCGCGGGGAGTCCGTGGGCGTGGGCGACCACCGTCGCGATGTAGTCACTGAGCGAGAGGCCGAGCTTGCGAGCCTGCTCCTGGTAGAGCCGCGCGTGGTCGTCCGGGAAGCGAACGGGTAGGCGCCGGCCGCCCTTGGGGGCACGTCCTGGTCTGCGTCCAGCCATGGCTCTCTTGTACCGGGAGTCTGAATCAGAATCACGGATGCACTCCGGCGTGTCGGAATCTGAATCACGAACGTGTCATTCAGGCCGCGACGCGCGGCCCTAGCCGCGTCCCTGCAGCGGCCGGTCATGCCGCGGTCGCGTCGCTGGACTGCCGGCGCGCCTCTTCCCAGTTGGCGACGACCCGGCGGATCTGCCGGGGCGAGACGCCGGTCTCGCGCACGACCTCATCGACGGGGTGGCCGTTGCTCCGAAGGTGCACGACCTGAGCGACCCGATCCGGGTGAATGCGACCCGGGTCGATGGACACGCCGCCGACGGTCACCGGGCTCCGCTGGGCATCGTTGGCCGAAGACAGCTTGTTCCGCAGCTTCCGACGCTCCCGCTCGGAGAGGCCGCCCCAGATCCCGTACGGCTGCCGGGTGCCCAGCGCGTACTTGAGGCACTCGGCCTTGACCTCACACCGGGCGCAGACCCGCTTCGCCTCGCGGGTCGAGCCGCCCTTCTCGGGGAAGAACGCCTCGGGATCGGTCTCCTTGCACGACGCCCGGTCCGCCCACTCTCCTGTGCGGCCGTCCGGGAGCATGATGCCGGCCTCGATCAGCTCGACCTCGGCCGCGTTGAGGGTCTTCGTCACCGAGTACTCCTTCCGTTCTTGCGGGGGGGCTTCTTGCCGGCCCGCGCCGGGCGGACCTGCGTGTAGTAGGTGTTCGGCGCCTTGCGCGGTGGCGGCAGCTCTGCCGGGCGCAGGTGCTCGGGAAGTCGCATCAGCTCGAGCGCCCGCTCGTAGGCGCCGCGGTAGTCGGGGCGGCCGTAGCTCACGCCCCGGTAGATCTCGAGCGGCCCTTGTCCGTCGTTGACGACGCCGGGCCGCACGCCTTGCAGCAGGGCCTTCGCCTGCTCGCGCGCCGCCTCAGCGGCCTTGTACGCCTCGTTGGCCTCGTACAGCCGCCGGGCGGCCCACGCGATCGTTGGGTCGTCCGGGTCGGGGCCGAGCAGCGTGTACGACTCGGGGGAGCGGTCGGCCACGAGGGCTTCAGGGATGTTCCAGCAGTGCGCTCGGGCCGGGCACCGACGGCAGATCGGGTCGGTCGACGGGCCGCTACGGTCACGGGGCAGCTCGATGCCCAAGTCGAGCATCGTGAGCACGTTCATGAGCCAGCGAACCGGCTCGTCGTCGGCGGGGTCGAAGTCCCACTCGAAGTACTCGGCCGCGCCGGTCGCCCGGTGGACGTACAGGATGCGGCACCGACGAACCTCGTAGCCCTGGCGGTGCAGCGCGATCGCGTAGATCTGGACCTGCCCCTTGTGGTCCGGCCGAGGCCCGGTGCGCACCCGGTCCCACGTCCAGTCGCCGGCCGTCTTCCAGTCGGTGACCGTCCCGGTCACCGGGTCGTACTCGTCGATCTCGCCGGGCCGATCCAGGCCCCGCAGGTAGACCTGCATCCCGTACATCCGCCACGGGTACAGGGCGCGGCGGGCCGCGGTCAGCCCGGTGTGGAACGCGGTGCCGAGGTCGGCCTTGCGGGTGTCCTCCGGCAGGGGCTCGTAGCCGGCCGGCGGCCGCTCCCGGTACTCGATGGCCCGGCGGCACGTGCCGTAGTCGGACGGGCCGACCCCCCAGCCGTTACCGAGCCGTCCGGCGCGCTGGATCTCGGAGTGGGCGGCGATGTCCGCGAGCGGGTCGCTCTCGTCCGCCGCGGCAGCGCGCCGGGCCAATTCCCACGCCGGATCGACGCGGAACTCGGAGCAGGCCGCGGTCGAGTGGTCCGGTCTGGTTGCCCCGCAGACGCAGACGGCCGTGTCCGGGTCATTCGCCCGGCCAGCGGCCACGAACTCCCGGGCCCGGAGCACCTCCGGGGAGAGATCAGCAGGCGCCGAAGCGCCCACAGTGCTCGTCATAGGGCGGTTCCTCCCTTTTGGGGCGGGTCGCTCACCCGCCTACGCGACCCAGGCCGGCACCGTAGGTGCGGGCCTGGGTTTGCGTCGCGCCCACATCCTACGGGCGCTAGTCACAGTTATGCAAACTGCGCGGACCCCTGCGCGGCGGGCGTCGGCGTGTCGCGCGCGCCGCGGAACTGGCCAGCCGCTAAGCTGAAGGAGCTTCCTTTAGATCCTGGTTCAGGGTCTCGTGGATGAAGGCGACAGAGCCCCACCTCATCTCAGGGTGGGGCTCTGTTACGTCTACGAGGCTGGCGAAACGAACCGCGGTGTCTATGCCGCCTCGCGCTTGGCGAGGCGGGCGATCGCTGCCTGTAGGTCGGCGACGCTCACGGTGGCGGACTGGTCAATCTCGGTGAGGCCTCTGTCGAGGATCTCCCGCATCAGCGCGGAGGGCTTCATCTGGCGTCGCTCGGCCTCGCGGAAGATCCGCTCGGCCAAGGCGACCGGCATCCGCAGCGACATGACGACGGTTTCGGCTGGCTGGCCGGTGTCGGGAACCGCCCGGGACCAGTCGCGTGACTCGAGGTGATCCGCCACTCTCATCGTCTTACCCATGGCTCTCTCCCCTCATCCGTGCGATGGCCTGGATCTCCTCCTGGTCGAGGTACCGGGCGGACAGGACGAGGTACTCGTCGTCCCCCTGCTCGATCAGGGCGACCACCAGCCAGGTTCCGGCCCGGTCCTGGCCGGCGATGTGGAGGACCGAGCCGATGTGCCGTCGGGCGACCCTCCCGCCGTGGAGTACCTGCAGCACCGAAATGGGGCTGACCTCGACCTCGGCCAACCGGTCAAAGGTCTCCTCGGTGAAGTGGTATCGCTCCTCGGGCACACGACCACTGTATTACAAGTGTAAACATGATCTTCTAATCTGGTAGCAGTTAGCAGCAGATTTGGCGGAAAGCGGTTGGGCCCGGGGTGGCTGTACGCCCACCCCGGGCCCAACCGTCCGTGCCAGGATCACGCCTGGCCGGCGCCCTCGGCTGCGTTGAGCAGTTCCGTGAGCTCCTCGAGCGACCGGCCGAACAGCAGCTGGACCGTGTTCGGGGCCGTCACGGTGCTGTAGGCGTCCGCCTCCTCGTGCAGGCCGGCGACCCGCAGCCGGTTGACCACCGCGGGCCGGACCGTCTGCACCAGCTCGGCCAGCTGCTCCTCGCTCAGCTGGTCCACCTCGTCGACGCCGTGAAGGCTCAGCTGCCGATGCGCCAGGGTCTCCCGCGCGACGCTCATGACGAGGGCCTGGGCGGTGAGCTCGTCCAGCAGCAGTGCCTTCCGGTCGACCTCAGCCGGAGCGTCCGGCAGCGGGTCCTCGGCGGCGGCCGCCGGCGCAGTGGCCGGCGGTGGCGCGGCGGCCGCCTGCTGGGCCGCCAGCATGGCCTCCTCGCGCCGCTTGCGCGCCCTCTCCGCGGCCTCTGCGGCGCGCGCCGCACGGTCCTCCTCCGCCTGCCGGGCCAACTCCTCCGGGGTGAAAACGCCGCTGAGGATCTGTGGGAACGCCTGCCGAAGCGCGAGCGCCTCGGCGACCTTGGCGAGCATCAGGCAGGCCTTGCCGCCCTGCGCGCCGGGCAACCACATCTTCACCGGCTTCCGGCCGATCTCGATCCGTTCTTTGCCGTCCGGTCCGGTGCCGTAGATCGGCTCCGTCGGGGCCACCTCGTCGTAGTAGACGACGCCGTAGATGATCTGGTCGTTGGCCTCGCGCATGACCCCGACCCGGCAGGCGAGCGGGGCACGGTTACGGTCCGTCCAGACATCCCTCCACACACCGTCCTCGCCGGCGAACTGCGGGGGCAGCTGGCCGCGGTACTCGCCGGTCTGCTCGCAGCGGGCACGCATGGTGTGGATCGAGACGTGCCGCACGTACCGCGCGCCGCCGAACGGGTCCCGGTACCGGAACAAGTAGATCTCGTTGAGCCACGGGTTGAAGCCCTGCGCCAGGGCGGCGACCAGGAACAGCTTGACGGCGGCAGGGTCCCAGTCGGCCTCGATGCCGAGCGGGCCGAGCACCGACATCTGCGCCTCGGTGAGGGTCTTCTGGTCCGGGGTGAAGGTCAGGATCAGGCCCGCGACCGGCGTGGGGATGTGGATGGTGCCGTCGGGGTCCGACCACGGCCCGCGGTGGAGGGTGACGTCGGGGCGGATCGCGACGACCTGACCCCCAGCCGAAGCGTCACCGGTCTCGTCGGGGTCGTCGGGAAGGTGGGCAGGGTCAACGACAGCAGCAGTCATGGGTGGTTAGTCCCTTCGCGTGGCGCCCGTCGCTCACGGGCGATGATCTGCCGCGGACGCTCCTTGCGTCCGACCAGCAGTCTACTCCGGGCCGCCGACAGCGAGGAAATGATCAAGGCCCGGTCCGATGGACCGGGCCCGTCACGTAGGTCTCACCTGCAGCAGCTAGTCCGGATCTACGCGCGAGCGAAACACTCCCCGGACAGGCACCCGGGCCCCCAGGGTTGGCACACCAGCTGTAGAGACAGCCGGCCGGCCGGCGGAAGGTACACTCCGACCGCGTTGGCGCCTAACCCAGGGCAGCGGATGCTTTTCGCTGCGACAAGTCTGAGACCTGTCGTAGTGACTGTAGCAAGATTCCCCGGGGCGAGGCGAATGGCTCGCCCTGATCTCCGGCCGGTACCATCCGATGTGACGTTGAGCGACCGTCTGAGGGGGTGCCCATGCCTGTAGAGGTAGATCCTGCCCGGCTTGCTGCCCTGGGCATGGCTGAGGACGACCAGTACCGGGAAGCCTTCATCGCCTACCTTGACCGCGGCCGGCCCGACGATCTCGCCGTGCTGTTCCGGCACCCAGCCCTTCGGCGCCGCACGCAAAAGGCAATCGCGAAGGTGCTCCGATACGCGGATCGGCACGGCGACCGTCACGGCGCCCCCGAGAAGGACCGCGCCGCGTGGCGGCACCGGCGCGAGCAGGCGAAGGCTGAGCGCGCCGTGCTGCTCAGCCTGGCTGATACCGAGGCAGGCCCGCCTTCCCTGCGTCGGCTGGCCTTCCAGCGGCTCGCCGAGGAGTACGCGGACGACTGGCGGACGCTGGTGGATACCCGCCCTTCGCCGGTGAGTATGCGCGCGTTGGTCCAGCTCACCCCCGGGCATGCCCGTCGGTTCCTCCAGCTGCTCCGCGAGGAGCGGGAGCGGGCCTAGGGCGAGGACGAGGCCGCAGCCGCCGTCGGGTAGCCCTCCGGGTGGCTGGTGTTGACCGACGCCACACCCACCGCACGCCCGTCCGGGTAGGGGGTATCGACCACGGCACCGACGACCTGGCCGTCCACCGTCTTCTGCTGGTTCTGCACGGCCGCGGAGATGCGGGACAGCACGGTTCGGTAGGCCGCCTCGGAGACGGCGACGACGACGGCGACCACGGTCAGCCAGTGCATGCCGTTGGTGATCTGGCCGGTGGCGATCGCGTCGCCTACGCCGGTGCACACCGCGATGACGAGCGCGGCGAGCTGCTTCTTCCAGCCCGTCCACCACTCGGGGTGGACGTTGGTGACGAGCGAGGTGAGCAGGGAGGCGACAACGCCGAGCGCCAGCGCCAGCGAGTGAGCGTCTGTCCACAGGAGAACGTCAGTCATGCCCGCCAGGATGCGCGGTCGCCTCCTCTTGCGTCCTCGCGGTGCTCACGGCCGGCCGGGTCACCGGAGCCGAGGGCAAGCGGAAGGCCGAGGAGCACCATCGCCACGGTGATGACTCCCCACCGCATCTCGTCGGTGACGACGACCTCGTAGATCAGGACGCCGGCACCGAGGAGGTAGGACACCAGATCTCGAACGGATCGGAAGCCCGTGGGGAGGCGCCGGCGCGGTGGTTTCCTGTGCGCACCGGCCATGCCCGCCACCATAGGCGGCGGTCACAGCTACCGTCACCGATCGCTTAGATCGGGCTCATGTAGTCGAACCTGCCGACGATCGCGTCCCCGGGGGCGAACGGGAAGGGCACGTTGTTGCGGATGTATGCCGCTCCTGAGCCGTCAAGGAGCGACAGGTCCGCCACCGCGACTCCACCGGGGCCACCGCTCCCCGTGTTGCGCGTCAGGAAGCCGAGCACAGACCCCCCTGTGTTGGAGTCGTCGCGGACGGTGAACTGACCCCAGATGTCGGCTCGCCCGGTCGATCCGCCGGAGAAGAACCCGGTTGCCGGCGTGGGAAGGGTCACCCTGTATATGCCGTCGCCAGGATTGGCGCCTTGACCGAAGAGGATGTATAGCTCGCCCCACACTCTCCCTGTGATCGGGTCACGCCACCAGCGCCCGCCCGTGCTTCCAGCGCCGATCGACGGGTTAGTGATCGACGCCAGCAACTGCGGCTGGTAGGTCTGCATCTGGATGGCGTGATGCTCGACCCGGATCTTGCCGAGGGGGCCTGGCTGAGTCATGGCAGCCTTTCGTGACTTCCCGCGGAATGGATAGAGGATGTTGTCAAGCGGTCCGGACTAATGTCGCGGCGTCAGGGCGGGCCCGGATAGCAGAACGTGGCCGCGACCGCATCGCCATTCGTCCATGCAAACGGGTAGGCGTGGGTGACGTTCGTGGCGGTGCCGTCGAACAGAGACAGGAATGCGAGAGCGACCCCACCGGGCCCTGCGTTGACCGTGTTGCGAGCCATGCCCGCAACCATAGGCGGCGGTAACAGCTACCGTCACCGATCGCTAGATCGGGCTCATGTAGTCAAACTTGCCGGCGATCGCATCGCGTGGGGCCCACGTCCATGGTGTCTGGTGGTCCACTCGGACGTTCGTTCCGTCCAAGATTGACAGGTGGACCAGTGCCACACCGCCGGGGCCACCGGCCTGGGTGTTGCGGGTCAAGTACCCTCGGCGAGACGCCGACGAGGCGGAGTCGTCGCGGATGCTGAACCAGCCCAGAATGTCGGCCTGGCCAACGGATGTCGACTCGAAGCCATCGAACGCCGTGGGCATGGTGACGCTGTATATGCCGTTACCGGCAGAAGTGCCCGCGGTGCCGAACTTAATAATGAAGTCGCCCCACACCCGTCCGGTGATGGGGTCACGCCACCAGCGGCCGCGTACTAGTGGATCGGTACCCAGCGTTGGGTTGGTGTTCTCGGCAAGCAGCTGCGGCGTGTACGACTGAACCTTGATGACATGCTGCTCGGCGCGAATCCTGCCGAGGGGCATGACGGGCAGTGTCACGGGACAGACCTCCCGATCGCAGTTTAGGTCGATCGGGATGGTGCCGAGCGATGCGCGTTACCGTCCCAGGGTCAGATCCGAGTCAAGGCAGGTACCTAGGGATCTTCGCTGGATGGATCTCCGCCCCGGCCGGGATCGTGCCGGTGGCCGGCCCAGCCACCGGCGTCTGCGAGATGGTGAACGCCTGCGGGCTGGAAGCGCCGGTGATGGCGGTGACCTCGAGCTCCCAGTCTGCGACCGCGATGACGAGCGGGAACTCGTCCGGGTCGGTGGGGCAGAGCGCCGGGGCGTCCACGTTGACGAGTAGGGCGGTGTCGACACCGACCTGGAACGGTGCTGCGACGGTGAGGCCGTCGCTGTCATAGCGGTCCACGTCGTACAGGGCTGGCTCGATCGGACCCTCGTGGGTGGTGATCTCGGCGGCGCGGACTGACACGAAATGGGTTGGCGGCAGCACGATCCTTGCCGAGCCTTGCACCGTCCACGTGCGACCAGTGGCATCCAGGAAGGTGGTCAATCCAGGGGCGAGCCTGGAGAAGTCGACCTTGGCGACGATCACCCCGTCGAAGCCGCCGTCGCGGAGCTCGAAGGAGTGGATGGTGCCGGCGAACATCTCGAGAGTCCCACCCTCCCGGCTCCCCACCTCGACGGGGGCGTCCGACGAGAGCATGGTCAGCTCAGCCGCCTCCAGCGGGTCACCGAGCTCGACCCAGGGGCCGTCCATGCTCGGCGCGGTGTAGTAGATGCACCGCGAAACGGAGCCGGCGTGGCCAGCCCAGTCGAGGCCGACGCAGAGACGGCCAGCCGACGGCGACGCGGCCGCGATCGTGGACACATAGTTCTCTGTTGAGAACCCGTCGTTGGAGACGTCGAGCCGGAGCCGCCCATCGGACTGAAGCCTCAGACGCCAAGAGCGACGAAGGCCGATGCCGATGTACTTGGCCGCGATCGTCTGCTCGCTGGCCGGCCTCCATGTGTTGGGCGTGATCTCCACCCGGACGCCGAACCGGTTGGGGGTGGTGAGGGCCGGGTGGTGTGGGGTAAACGCGAAGCTGCCTACCGCCCCGGGTAGCTTGAGGCCGCCAGGCTCCTCTAGGCCTGGGCCGGGCCCGATGGCGTGGCCGAACGAAAGGTACCGCGGCGGTTGGGTCAGGAGGTCGTCGTCTTCGACGATGAGGGTTTTAACGCCATTACGCAGGACGTGGATCTCGTTCAGCACTACGTGCAGCTCCATCTGAACGTCCTGGCCGGGCAACAAGCCCAGGACGGTGGCGGAAGCCAGCTCGGTCACGACGCCATCGACCCACCGGTGGACCGATAGCTTTCCCGACGGGTACGCCAGCCGAACCTCGTACCCGTTGAGCTCGGCGGATTGGTCCGTAGTGGACAGGTGCGCGGTCCACGTCCACCCGGAGGCGTCGCCAACCGACTCGGCTCGCCACGTCCAGCGGATCTCGGCGGCGCCATCGACGTCGTAGGGGATTGGGTTGGCCCAGCCTTGGGTGACCCAGGTGGAGCTTTCGAATGGGCCGGACAAGAGCTGGGGCACCACCCACCGATCCGGCGCCAGGAACGTCCCTCGATCCGCCACCCCGTGCTTGACGAACATGCCCGGCCAGGGTGCCTGGCCACGGTACGGGCTCGCGGCGGTCCGGTACCGGCCGGGGTCGCCTAGGTAGAGCGGCTCGGACGTGATCCAGCCATACGGCCCGTCGCCCCACTCGTCCCGCGACACGTGGTCAAAGGCGTGCACGAGAACACGGAGGTCCGCTGCGACGTACTGTTCCGCGAGCTCCGGATACGCGCTGTCTGCGGCGAACAGCAGCCATCGGGCCCCGGTCGCAATCACCATCGCCGGCGGCGGCCGGTGGCCACCGAGGTTGGGGCTCGAGGCGTACCCCATCGCCTGGATGCCGGCTTGGGCCGCGGCCGCGGCACCGGCGAGGCCGATCGAACCGACCACAACCCATTCCTGGGCGCGGTGGCGGAGAACGAGTTCAACGATCGCGGGAACGTCGGCGGTGTTCGAGGCGAACAGGAATACCGGCACGCGACCGTCCACCTGGGTCAGGATCTCGTCGACCGTGATGACCGGGTACCCGGTGGACCAAGTACCGAACGAGAGGTCGGCCGCGGCGGGATGACCGATCGCTGTGGCCAGCGGCGACTGGTAGATGCTCGCGATGTCGGTCGAGAGCCCTAGGTGCGGGTTGAGCTGGCTGAGGAAGGCCGAGGGCACGAGGATGCCTTCGCCCGTGCGAATAACGTCGACCCAGATCGGGATTGATGCTGATACAGCCCACGCGAGGGTCTGCGGATACGGTCCGGGCATCTGGCCGGGGAGCCGGATGTCGAGCAGGGCCACGCCCTTGGGCAGCTCGTCCGGGTAGAACTCTGGCCCAGGGAACCCTGGCCGCCACAGCTGCCCGTCCGGGTTGACGAGCAACGTGCCGTCGAGTGGCGGCACCGGGGAGACATCGGACAGCTCGGCGAGCCGTGGCGGCACCGCGGCCGGCAGCTGCTCGGCGGGAATTCTGCCACCACTGTCCAACGTGGCCAGACCGTTGGGCTGCCCGGCGGATGCCTCAAGCGTCTGCAGGCGGGCGGTCACGTCCTGCGCTGTGGTGGTCGCGACCAGTAGCGCGTCTTCAATCGCGTCGATCCGGTCAGCAAGACCAGTTGCGTGGACCAGGAGCCGGCCGCGGCCGAAGTCCACCCACAACTCGTCAACGTTGTTGGGGCCGAAAAACCGGAGGCGGGCCTGTCGGTCGGAGATCAGCACACCGTCGGGGATCGGTCGGCCTTCCTCGTCGAGCAGGTCGGTGTAGCGGACGCCGCCGGTTTGGGCTGACCAGGCGGTGCCGCGGGCGCCCGGGATGGCGGGGCCGGCCGGCGATCGTGTGACGAGCGCGGGTGTACCGCCGAACAGAAACCTGGGCACGGTGGCGCTCCTAGGTGACCGTGATGTTGGCGAACGAGAACTGGTTGCTGGCCGAAATAGTGGCGTACAGCGATACGTAGCCGCCGCGGTGCGTGGCGTCGTTGCCGACGACCGAGGATGAGCCGACGCGCTCTAGAGTCACCGAGGTCGGGGTCACTGTGAACCGAAGGGTCGCCGTGGAACCGACGGACAACGCCGGCGTCGAAGCGGTTCCGAGCGAGGAGGTCGATCCCGAGGTCAGCCGCTGCAGGACGAGCTGGCCGTTGACCCGAAGGAAGCCGATGTAGCCGGACAGGCTGCCGGATGCGTCGGTGGGGGCGGCGACGATCAAACCTGCATGGCTGGTGGTGTCGGAACTCGCGTCGACGCGAATGTCTACCTGCACCTGGTAGGTGCCCGTCGGTGACGGGACAGGGGAAAGCCACCCACACAGCCAATGGGCACCCCCGGCGGCGGCGGGGGGTGTCTGCCACCAGTTTGGTGGCACGAACTGGCCGCGGCCCGGGGCGCTCGACCCAGGGACGAAACCAGGTGGCCACGTTTGACCGTCGAACGTCAGGTTCGTGCGCCGGTACACAGATGGGGGAAGCCCGATGTATTGAGGCTCCCGGGTGAACATCCCGTGTACCCCTTCCGCCAGCACCTCGTCTCGGGCTACCTGACGGTCGATGGTCCATATCACGACGCGCATCCCAGCGGCCAGCAGCGTCGCGACGGTGTTCGTGGATGCAGCGGTCGACAGCCCGACCCACTGGATGCCGGCCGCGAGCAGGGCCGCTGGGTCCAGGCCAACCCCGTCGGTGTGGAGCAGCATGCAGGGGATACCGGCCGCGGCCGCCGGCGCCAGGTCGGCCAGGG